>Ga0307375_10000246_pt1 | contig 73507 bp, 69 predicted proteins | sample TR1MG_FD_202531 | JGI IMG/M metagenome (GOLD analysis project Ga0307375, IMG submission 202531) | Soil microbial communities from Risofladan, Vaasa, Finland - TR-1 | ecosystem: Environmental > Terrestrial > Soil > Coastal area > Acid sulfate soil | place: Finland: Risofladan, Vaasa | collected... | reverse complement strand
AGTTGCCGGGTGTGCAGGCTGGTTGGATCTCTCTGTGGGAAAACGATACTTTCCGGACCGCGGCGGTACGCAACCTGCCACCGGCGTTGCTAGGCGAAGGCGCGATGGAGGGCTTGTGCGAATGCCGGCGCCGCTTTCTTGCAGGAGAGCTGGATCATGTCACCAATATCCTGGAGTGCGAACGGCTGAAGTATGCCAAGGGTGACACGTATGGCCTGCGTTACCATGCCTGTGTACCACTCTGGAGTGGCGACCGGAGCTTGGGCGTCATGAATCTGGTGGGAGCAGATCAGGGCTTGTTCAAAGACGATGAACTGGAGACGCTGTACGGAGTCGGGCACCAGGTGGGTATCGCGCTGGAGCGTACCCGGCTGCATGGGCATCTGGAGCAGCTGGTGGAAGAGAGAACCGCTGCGCTGACCGCAGAAGTAGCAGAGCGCAAACGTATCCAGGAAGAACAGGCGCGGCTGGTGGCGATCATCGAGGCCACACCCGACATGGTAGGTACGGCGAGTCCGGACGGCCGCTTGCTCTATATCAATCAGGCGGGCCTGAGCATGCTGGGGTACGAGAAAGGTGACGACGTGTCTACGGAACAGATCAAGGACCGCCATCCCGACTGGGCTGGCAAGCTGGTGCTGGAAGAAGGCATTCCGCATGCTCTCCGTCACGGTACCTGGAGCGGCGAAACGGCATTCCTGCGGCGCGATGGGAGTGAAGTCCCTGTTCTGCAAGTGATTATCGCGCACAAGAAGCCGGATGGATCACTGGAATACTTGTCCACAGTCGGGCATGACATCACTCAGCGCAAAGAGCAGGAATCAAAGATCAATCGCCTCAACCGCATCTACAGCGTGCTCAGTGGCATCAACACCACCATTGTGCGTGTCCGGGAGCGCCAGCAACTCTTCGACGAAGCCTGCCGCATCGCGGTGGAGCACGGCAAGTTCACCTTCGCATGGATCGGCACACTTGACGCGGACACGCAGCAGGTCACCCCGGTCGCCAGGGCAGGCCGTGACGATGGATACCTGGCCCGGATCAACCTGACCGCCACGGAAGATGCACCAGGAAATTGCCATCTGACGGCACGTGCCCTGACCCAGCGGCAACCGGTAATCTGCAACGACATTGCCACGGATAAGGCCATGCAATCGTTGCGTGCCGAAGCGTTGCAGCGCGGCTATCGTTCCGTGGCGGTGTTTCCCCTGCTATTGGGAGATCAGGCGGTTGGCGTATTCGTGCTCTATGCCCCGGAAGCGGACGTTTTCGACGCGGAGGAGATGCGGCTGCTGGTCGAGATGGCTGGCGATATTTCATTTGCACTGGACAATCTCAAGAAAGAAGAGCGCCTCAATTATCTCGCCTATTACGATGCCGTCACCGGTTTGCCGAACCGAACGCTGTTTCTGGACCGTGTCACCCAGAAAATCAATGCGGCACACCGCGATGGCAAGATGTTTTCCGTGATCATGCTCGACCTTAACCGATTTAGCAGCATCAATGAAACCCTGGGCCGACAGGCCGGCGACGAGCTGTTGCGGCAGATCACGCAGCGGCTGCAGAGAACACTCGTTGAAACGGACATCCTTGCTCGTTTTTCAGCCGATTACTTCGGTATTGCCACCCGCTACGACGATGAAAATGTAAACATCGTTCATATCCTGGATGGCGTGTTGTCCGTGATTCAGAATCGGTCGTTTGTGATCAGCGGACAGGAGTTGCGAGTTTCGGCCAGGGCAGGAATATCGACTTATCCAGCCGATGGCGAGGACATCGAAGCCCTTTTCCACAATGCCGAATCAGCGCTGAAAAAAACCAAGCTCTCCGGTGACAAGTACCTATTCTATACCCCCGCATTCAATGCGCTGGCTGCGGAGAAATTGTCGCTGGAAAACAAGCTGCGCCGTGCGCTGGAGCAGGAACAACTGGTACTGCATTACCAGCCCAAGATCGATCTCAACAGCGGACAGATCAGCGGGCTGGAAGCCTTGCTGCGCTGGGACGACCCCGAGACCGGCCTGGTGCCGCCGCTGATGTTCATTCCCTTGCTTGAAGAAACCGGGATGATTTTGGAAGCGGGGCAGTGGGCCCTGGAACAAGCAGTATCGGATTCTCTGGTATGGCAGACGAAGGGGCTGCGATCTCCGAGGGTCGCCGTCAATGTCTCTCCGATTCAGTTACAACAGAAAGATTTCGTCAGCATGATAGAGCGCGTGGTGATGGGTGACGGGGATGTGGCCAGCAGGCTGGAACTCGAGATAACCGAAAGTCTGGTCATGCAGGATATTGTGGCGAATATCCAGAAACTCCAGATAATCCGGGAGATGGGCGTGGAGGTGGCTATCGACGACTTCGGTACCGGTTATTCTTCGCTCAGCTATATTGCCAAGCTGCCTGTGAGTACCTTGAAAATCGACCGGGCGTTCATTATGAACATGACCAGCAACTCCGACGATCTGAGCATTGTGTCCACGATCATCTCGCTTGCCCATTCCCTGAATATGCGGGTAGTCGCAGAGGGCGTCGAAACCGAGGAGCAGGCAAGGCTCCTGCGCTTGCTCAAATGCGACGAGATACAGGGGTTCCTGTTCAGCCCGGGTGTTCCTGCTGAACAGATTGAACGATTTCTGCGCGAGCGGAAATCCCTGTTGGGATAGGCCAAGAAAAACAGAAGACGGCCGATTGGCTACTTCTGGTTTGGCATTTGCTTGCGTATTGATTAGCGCCCAGAGGTTAATATTATGGACTCTTTCAGAATTGCCGTTTTAATCCCCTGCTATAATGAAGCCCTGACCATCGGTAAAGTGATTGCGGATTTCCGGCTAGCATTGCCTCAGGCCGCCATTTATGTGTATGACAATAATTCAGTGGACGGCACCCGCGAGATAGCCTTAGCAGCAGGTGCGATTGTTCGCAGCGAATCGGTTCAAGGCAAGGGCGACGTAGTGCGGCGTATGTTCCGCGATGTCGAGGCGGATTTCTATATCATGGCCGATGGCGACGACACTTACGACGCCTCCATCGCCCCCAGTATGCTTCGACTGGCCCTCGATGGCCCATATGATTTGGTGAACTGCGTGCGCAAAGACACAGAGCAGAAGGCATATCGCCTCGGTCATCGTTTCGGCAACCAGTTACTTACCGGTATGGTGCGGCACATTTTTGGTGACCGTATTCAGGATATGCTCTCGGGCTACAAGTTACTATCCCGCCGCTTCGTCAAATCCTTCCCGGCATTGTCGGGTGGTTTCGATACGGAAACTGAACTCACCGTGCACGCGCTGCAGTTGTCCATGCCTGTTGCCCATGTGGAAGGCGCTTATAAAAGCCGGCCTGAATGGTCACAAAGCAAGTTAAACACCTACCGTGACGGCATTCGCATACTTTGGCTCATCGCTGTATTGTTCAAACACGAGAGACCGATGCAGTTGTTCTTGCTGCTTGCGGCACTGTTTGCTCTATCATCCATTGCACTGGGGATTCCGATTGTGGTGCACTTCCTGAATACCGGGCTAGTGCCGCGTCTGCCAACAGCTGTGCTAGCGACTGGGCTGATGCTTCTGGCTTCACTGAGTCTTACCACGGGGCTGATCCTGGATACAGTCACTCGGGGGCGGCGTGAGGGACGCATGTTGGCCTATCTTCAATATGCCGCGCTGCCTGCCATGCCTTGTGCCTCCACGCAACCTCGTTGAGTGGCGCAACAACATGAAGACAGCCCAAGCCGAGTTCTTGCTTTTCGCCTTGTCTGGCGTAGCGGGGTTTGTCGTGGACGGCGGCATCGTGTATGGGCTTACTCGCTTTTCGCACTGGGGGCCGATTCAGGCACAGATTTTGGCATTTGCTGTGGCAGTGACGGTGACTTGGCTGATCAACCGTCGGATCACCTTCGCACACAAGGCCAGCCCAGATTGGCTGCAGGAGTGGTCACGTTATGTGGCGGCCAATTCCATCGGTGCGTTTGTGAATAACGGGGTTTATGCGGCCTTGGTACTCACCATGCCGATCTTTCATGATCAGCCGGTACTGGCTGTGGCGGCGGGTTCGTTGGCGGGGCTGGGGTTCAACTTTGCGGCTTCGCGAGCTTGGGTATTCGGTTCGCGTTAATCATCCTTGAAACGGCGATTGCTCACGAACGTGCTGGAGCAACACCCACAAATTCATCATAGGCAAGAATTCTGGAAATGGATGTCAGGGACTGCGCTTGAGGAAAATGACTGCATGGTCATCAGACCAGGCGACGGTCCAACGGGGAGAGAGGCGCAACAGACTCGCGAGAGAATCATCTTTTTCCCATATCACTATTCGCGCACCGGACTCGTTTAGTTGTTTCTCCCAATCCGGTCTGCCAAAGCGCACCCGATCATGGTTTTCCCAGAACCGGCGGCTATAGAGTTGCGTGCGGCCATCAATATAGACTTTATAGGCCGGCGTGAGGGTATAGATGAAATAGCCGCCCCAATCCAACGAATTGTAGAGAGGACCAGAAGGCCTTGCCTGCAACAGGTATTCCACCGCCCCGGTCATTTTGGTTCGGCGATATTCTGCCCTGACCTGATCCGAGTCATGCAGCATTCGATAGGGGAGAAGCAGAATAATGGGTAATACCCCAAGGGCCGCAATCCAGTGAATCAGCGCCTTGGGGGCTGAAAGGCGAAGCCATGGCGCATATTGGCCCTTATTGAAGAACTCTCGCCAATTTTGCCATGGTAAGTGTGCAAGGTGATCGGCAATGATCGGCACCATCACGATGACGAAGTAGGGAATGTCGCGCCGGTGCTGTAGCGACTGGTAGAGCAAACCGATGAACAGGAACAGGGTGACCATGCTGGGCCTTTTTTCGGACAGCATCAGCGTTGCACACTCCAGTGCGACCCACAGGAAGAATATTTTCATGGGCCAGTCATGGAAACTGGGGGAGGCAAGTTCCCGGATGGCATCCGCTGCCCAGCCTTCCGAGCCATGTCTGGCGAGCAAAAAAACTTCTTCGTACAAATGCACGCCATAGGGATTCAGCAGGGAAGCGAGGACGCAGAGCAGGAGCAAAACGCTGTGGGAAAATTTTTGTTCGGGCAGGCGTTTCCAGTCTGCCAGGAAATGCAGCGCTATCAGCCCGATCCCGACGATGAAGTACACATGAATATTGGCCCAAACCACCATCAGGAGCGGCAGAAACCATAGCACCCGGGCGTTTCTGTGGCGGCCCCACCATAGGATCAGCATGGTGAGTGCCGTGAACAGGAAGGAGAAAATCTGGGGGCGAACCACCCAGGGGATCATGGGCGCCAGGAACAGGGTGGTGAGCAGTATTGCCGAGCGAAAGCTACCGGAGCGTGCATGCGCATGAAAGAACAGGATAGCCACGGTGGCGGCCACGATGCAGCCTTGCAACAGGTTCAGGCCGAGCATGGGTTGCGCCTGGTCGATCCAATGGAACATCAGTTCGGCGAGCCAGCTGTAGGCGATCCATTGCACGCCCTGGGTGTTGGCCCCAAAAGGATCGGTCCATGGCACGGCATGGTGTGCGGCGATCCACTCGCCGGTTTTCAGGTGCCACCAGATGTCCGGATCGTGGGGCCAGGGCCACCCCATGCCGAGGACAAAGACAAGGGAAACAAGATAGAGAATGAGAAGGAATTGGATGGAGGGTGATTTCAAGGAATGGTTTCCGGTCACTTTTATAATTCTACGAAATAGTTTGCTGCCGCTGCGTCGATGGCTTCCCGGTTAAGTTCCGGTTTTATCTTCTTGAATCGGGCGCGATCCACGATCTGGTCCACGAGATCCCTCGGGTGGCTTCCCACCAAGGGCCGTTTCTTGGCCCGATAGTAGGTCTCCAGAAGATATTCGGCCATGCTGTTTTCGCAGCCCATGCCTTGGGTTTTGCACACCTGGCGCAGAGTCTCCAGGAATTCTTCCTCGGTTTGGTAGCCGACCATGATCTTGTGGCGGATGCGCCGCAGAAAAGCCTCGTCCACCAGCTCGCTCGGTTTCAGGTTGGTGCAAAAAATGGTGATCTGGTCGAAAGGCACCTCAAATTTTTTGCCCGTATGGAGTTCCAGGAAGTCCGTTCCCCGCTCCAGGGGCACGATCCAGCGATTGAGCAACAATCTGGGTGCGATTTGCTGGCGTCCGAAATCGTCCAGGATGAATACGCCATTGGCGGCTTTCATGTGAATCGGCGCTTCATAGAATTTACTGACCGGATCGTAATCCAGGTCGAGAGAACCAATATCCAGTTCGCCACCGACCATGGCCATGGGCCGCTGGCAGATCAGCCAGCGCGGGTCATGAGTAAACTTCGCCTCCCGATCGAGTTGTTTTTCATCCGGTTTTTCATCGGGTCCTACTTTTACATGAATAGCCGGATCGAACACGCTCAGCACGTGGCCGTCCACCTCCACGGCGTATGGGATATATACCTCTCCTGACAGTGATCGGGCGAGCCCTTCCGCAATACTGGATTTGCCGGTTCCTGGGGGGCCATACAGAAAAATCGAGCGGCCTGAGTTGAACGCGGGCCCGATCTGTTCCAGCAGCTTGCTGCCGAGTACCAGTTGCGAGAGGCTATTGCGCACCCATTTCGCATCGATCTCGATTTGCCGCACTGTCTGGTGAAACACCATCGCAGTATAGTCCGTAAGCGGTACCGGCGCGGCCCCGGCGTATTCGCACTGGCGCAGGGCTCTTTCCGCACGCTGGGTGCCGAGTTCCGTCAGTTCAAAGGTATGCGTGGTGACTCCATATCCGTTCGCGGAACGGACCATGACCAGCCGTTCCGCCTTGGCAGCCTGGGTCAGCTCACCCACCACGCCGATGGGCAGGCAGATTTTTTCGGCGATGACCTGCAGGGTGAAGACGCCGGTTTCGAAGTAGGCGATCTTCAGTAACAGATCCATAAGAAAAGCCTGGCTCAAGCCGGTATCGCTGACTTTGCGGGGTAACGGCGGCACGTTGCGGAAAAAATGTTCCAGTTGGCCAGAATCGATATGCCCCAATGAGACCAGCGCATCGCCCAGTCGTCCGCTCATCTTCTTCTGGAGTTCCGCAGCCTCAGCCAGTTGCGCAGTAGTAATGATACGTTCGCGAACAAGCAGCTCGCCCAATTTTATGTTCATGAAAATCTCTCTGGAAAGATGGATGTCGTAGCCTAACCATGACCAGTCTACGTCTTTCAAATAAATATAGAGTAGAAAGTCGGAATCAGGTAGAGAGACGAACCCTATCGCCTGCTGCAATGCCAAGGCGCGTGGCCTCGCCGCCGGCGATTTCCAGCACCCATTTTGCGCGCCTTCCCGAAGAGACCCGGCACCTTGAATAAGGCTGGAGCCGGTGGGCGATTTTCAGGATGCGGCCGGTGTCGTCCACAAAAATCGCATCGAGTGAAAGCGGGGTATTGGCCATCCAGAGACGCACATTGCGCGGATGGGGGTAAATGAAGATCATGCCGTCGTTTTCGTGGATCTCCGTTTGTCCCATCATGCCGAGGGCGCGCCGCCACAGACTGTCTGCGACTTCAAGATTCAGATAGACAGAGTTGGAAGCAGTGGCTATTTCCACGCGAGCGAGACAGCTGGCGCATCGGTTTGCAATCAGGCGAAGGAGGCGGACGAACATAAAAGAAGGCTAACCTGTTTCAGGGCGCTATGTGTGTTTAAAAACAGATAGGCAAAAATCTTGAACCGAGCAAGCAATTAGACATGGCTTATTAATAGATATATGCTAAAACTAGCCATGAGGGTCATGTTTGTTGTTTAACCAAGAGAAGGGGATTTCAAAATGAGCAATATCATTTCCGCAGTTCGTAACTTCATTCGTGATGAAGAAGGGCAGGACATCATTGAATACGGCCTGCTGGCAGCCTTCATCGCCATTGTGGCAGCCGTACTTATAATTTTGTTCAAGGGTCCCATCCAGAACATTTATCTGAAAATTCTCCAAGCTCTGAATAACGCGAACACCGCCGTGAACTCATAGTGAATGCGAGCACCGCTGCGGGGACGCGGTAACCGGCATGACGGCAGGGACGCAGGAGCTCCTGCTGGGGGCTCAGACCGGGTTGCCGGTGTTGCTGACACTGGCTGCGGTGATGGATGTACGCTATCGCCGCATCCCGAACTGGGTAAGCCTCGGCGGGATGGCAGCGGGTCTGGTGTTGTGGACGTGGCATTCGGGATTTTCCGGGTTCCTTGCAAGCATGGCCGGGCTCCTGTTGGGGGGTGCGTTCTTTCTCCCTTTTTACATTGCTCGCGGCATGGGTGCGGGTGATGTAAAGCTGATGGGGGCAGTGGGATCTTTTCTGGGACCCTACCATGTCTTCGCCGCCACGATCGTTGTCGCTTTGGTTGGAGGGATCATTGCAGCATGGGTTGCGTACCGGCAGAAACGCCTGAAGCTTGCCCTGCGGGACAGTCTGATGGTGGTATTCAGGCAGCGATCCCTAAAGACTCTGGAGCATGCCACGAAGGAAGACGCCATTCCCTATGGCTTGGCTATTGCTTCAGGCACCCTGCTTTACCTTGTGTGCTTTACCTTGTGCTGACAGCGGTCTCGTAAAATAAGTAGCAACAGTTTTCGATCAAGCCTGTTTGACCGTGAAACGCCTCGAATCTTTCAGCGGATTCGGGAAATGAGAAATGCTGTTTAATGATCAGTGGAGGATAGGCCGTGCAAAACAATAGAGCGCTTGTGGTTCTGGTCGCGGCACTCGCAGCAGGTGCCGTAGCGGTATACTTCGCCAGCCAATGGTTGACGGAGCAGGCGGGAACGGTAGGCGGCGCCAAGGTAGTCGTAGCTGCCGCCGATATCGACCTTGGTACCCAACTGACGCCGCAGTTATTGCAGGTTGTGGATTGGCCCAAGGAAAGCGTGCCGAAGGGCGCCTATTCCGATACGTCCCAATTGCTGGAAAAACAAGGTCAACTTGCTCGCGTCCTCCGAATCAGCGTCGTCAAGGGTGAGCCGATTGTGGAAACCAAGCTCGCTCCCCTCGGCGCCACAGGCGGCCTCGCCTCGATCATTGATAAAGGCAAACGGGCCATGACCGTGAGCGTCAACGAAATCGTCGGGGTAGCCGGCTTCGCCCTGCCGGGCAACTATGTGGACATTATCGTCAATACCCAGGATGACAAGGCGAAGGAGACTTCCAAGCAGATATCCAAGATCGTGCTGGAAAAGGTACTGGTACTCGCCGTAGCCCAGGAAGCAAAACAGGGCGAAACCAAACCCCGTGTAGTCAATGCCGTTACCCTGGAAGTCACGCCCGAACAGGCCGAGAAGATCGACCTGGCCCGTAGCGTGGGTTCCCTGACCTTGGTCCTGCGGCCACAGGTTGACAATACAGACGTGGTAACGACCGGTGTGCGCAAATCCCAATTGCTGGGCGGATCTCCGGTTGAGGAACCCCCTCCTCCTCCTCCGAAAGTAGTCGAGAAGGTGGTCGAAAAGGTGATCGTGAAACGGGCTCCGCGTCCGCGAGTTGTCCAGAAACAGCAGATAGAGGTGATTCGCGGAACCAGCCGATCCCAAGAGTCTTTCAGTCAGGAACCCAAATGAAAGCATGCCTTGTCCAACAGGTTTCAAGAAGAGGGAGTCGTTAAGATGAGAGCTCGCAACTTTTCGATGCATGCTAAAGACTGGATGGGAGCTGTCTCGCTTCTTTCACTGTTGACCGGCGCAGCCTTGTGGTGCGAAGGAACGGTCTACGCAGCGGACTCCCCAGCCGCGGCAACAGCCAGCGCGCCGGAAAATGCAAAAAAACCAGCGACGGCAAAAAAAACAACGAAGAAAAAACTGCTGCTACGGGTCAGGAAGGAAGAAAAGGAAATCGCTCCCGTGGCGAGCGTCACCGATCTTGACGCCACCGTCGGCAAATCGAACCTCATCAACCTATCGGTACCCATTGCCCGCATATCCGTGGGCAACCCGGCCGTAGCCGATGTGATTCTGCTTGGCCCGAAACAGCTTTATATCCTCGGCAAGACCATTGGCTCGACCAACGTCATGATGTGGGACAAGCAGGGCCATACCATTGCCATGATCGACGTCAATGTGAGCCGCGAACTCGGCGCACTCAATTCCGAGATCAGGAAACTGGTTCCCAAAAGCACCGTGAAGGTGCGCTCCATGGGTGAAAACATCGTGCTTGAGGGACATGTCCCCGACGCACGCATTGCCAGCGAGGTCAGCGATCTTGCCGAAGCTTTCGTAGGCAAGAAAGTAATCAATATGATGCAAGTGGATGGGGTACAGCAGGTCATGCTGGAAGTGAAGATCGCCGAGATCAACCGCACCCTTCTCGACAAGCTAGGTATCAAATTCGGCTTGAGTCATCCCAGTACCAGCGGCGGCATCGGCTGGACCATCCTCGGCGATTTTCTCAGCAACCCTGTCGCGGCATCCGTCAACAGCGTAGCTCCCACCCTCGGCAGCAGTGGATTTGTCAACCCCAGCATCCCATCAAACGTGGCCAGCGGACCAGGGCTGCTGTCACTTGCGAGACCGGGTGCAACCAATGCGCTCCTGAGTTTCGACGCGCTCAAGCAGGATGGTCTGATCAAAATTCTGGCGGAACCGAACATCGTGGCCATCAGCGGGCAGGAAGGCAGCTTCCTCGCCGGTGGCGAGATCATGATTCCGGTGCAACAGGGCCTGGGTACGGTCAGCCTGGAATCCAAGCAATTCGGCGTCGGCCTGCGCTTCACGCCGACCGTGCTTGAAGACGGCCGCATCCAGATGCGCTTGCTGTCTGAAGTCACTGACGTGGTCGGGTTCACCAGCGTCACCACTACCGGCAGCGGCGGTGCAGTGCTTGTGCCCACCCTGACCACTCGCCGTGCCTCCACGACGGTGGAGCTGCGGGAAGGCCAGTCCCTGTCCATCGGCGGCCTGCTGCAGAGCAAAGTTAACGAAACCGTCAACCGCCTGCCGATGCTGGGCGAGCTTCCCGTTATCGGCGCACTGTTCCGGAGCAGCGAGTTCCAGACCGACAAGACAGAACTCATGATCGTGGTCACTCCCCGGCTCGTGAAACCCCTGCCACCGAATTACAAACTGCCAACGGACAGCTTCAAGGAACCGACACGTAGCGAATTCTTCCTTGACGGCCGCATGGAAGGCAAGCCGGCAGAACCGCCCGCAACTTCCCCCGCACAACCTGCGGCACCTGCCGAAGATGGCCACCAGTTGAAGTGAACAAGGAGACAATCATGCGCAATTTCAAACTGCCCGCCCTAATCGTGGCATCTCTTCTCGGCGGGTGCGTGACCACCACTCCAAAGATAGTAGACAGCCAGATGGGTAACGCGGTGGAAATGGCAAAGGCCCAGCAAACGCTGAACCCACAGGCATCTCAGGATACCCGCCCGGTGGAAGGCATCGACGGAAAAAGCGCTGACGCACTGGTGGACCGCTACCACAAGGGATTCCAGGCGCCTCCTCCGGTCAATATTTTCAGCATCGGCGTCGGAGGGGGGGGCAGTTCAACACTTAATCCCGCTTCCACATCCCGCTGACTTTAATGGGGAAGCGCAGATAAAAAGGAAAGAGCAACCCTGCCATGCACTGTGCAAAGCATAATAATTCCTATCGCAAGTGTTTCCTGTACCGACAGAAAGTGAGGGCATGCCTAATCGGAAACCGGCAGCGCGGTTCAGTATTGCTGCTGGTCACGTTTTCGTTAATCGTGCTCTTCGGCCTTGCGGCGCTGGTGCTCGATGTGGGCCGCATGTATATCATCAAGAACCAATTGCAGAACGCGGCTGACGCCGGCGCATTGCGGGGCGCAAAAGCGCTGAACGGCACCGCCAGCGGGCTTACTACGGCTGCAAGCAAGGCTCGCGAAGCGGCACTCGCCAACGATTTCGAACTGGCTACCACTTCGCTGGCAAACAGCGACATCGATGTTTACTTTGCCTCGACTCCATTTCCGGCAAGCTGGACATCCGCCGATGCCGCCTGCCACAGCGCGCCGTCCAATTGTTTCTTTGTCCGGGTGGATGCCCGTGCCAGCGGCATTGCGAGTTTCTTTGCCGGCATCATCGGGATAGATACCAATGCCGCCAAGGCCCTGGCTGTGGCCGGACGCTACACGGTGGACGTGATGCCCCTGGCCGCCTGCGCCATCGATCTTGACAACTGTCCGGATGTCACGCCCTCTGGCACCTGTGGCTACACAAAGGGACTATCCTACAAAGTTTCGGAAGTCAATCCCATTGGCCCTGGAACCCTTTACTGGATCGATCCCGAGGCCACCACCCCCAGCTGCGATATCGGCAACGCAAATGCGTTCCGTCCCTATGTGTGCCAGGGAAAAGTAAATGCCGGGGTCGCACTTGCATCAACCGTTTATACGAATACGGGTATCAACGTAGGACCGATACTCGGCGCAATGGATTCCCGCTTTGGCGACTATCCCCCCGCGTCCCAGTGTTCGCCAGACACTGCACCTCCTGATACCAATATCATGCAGTATCTGTGTCCGTCTGGTGCTAACTGTACGGTTGCAAACAACAATCCCTCAGTGACAGCCAACTGGACGACCGGTACTTTTACCAGCCAGGCTGCACACCGCACCAGCGCGGACGGCGTAATGCCCATGACTTTCGATAGCGACGGGGTAATCTGGGCCGCCAGTCTTCCCGCCTCGGCACCGATTACCGGTCGAGCTGCGAATGCCAACTACCCGGCATCAAACACCCCCTACAGCCAGACCAGCGGCAGCTACTTCAGGGCGCCGACGGGTCCAGGAGCTGCTTACAAGTTGAGCGGAAGGCGGCTCATCAACCTGATTATCGTCCAGTGCCAAAGCGCTGGCGGCGTTTGCCGTCCGGCAACGGTGAAGGGGGTCGGCCAGTTCCTGCTCACTCGCCGTACCAACATTCCGACGGACAATCAAATCTATACGGAATTCGTCCGATGGATATCCAGGGGCGAGTTGAACTCGGAAATCAAGCTGTATCGCTAACGAGCAACAGGACATTATGGAGCTGAATGGAAAACCCGGGTGGCAATCAAATCGCGGCGCGGCCGTACTGGAACTGGCATTCACGCTCATTTTCCTGCTGCTGCTCACCATTGGTGTCACGGAGATCGGGCGCGGCTTCTGGTATTACAGCGCCCTGCAGACAGCGGTACGCAATGGCGCACGTTGCCTGTCCAACCAGAAATGGGTAAGCAGTGCGCCTATCGCCGATTGTCAAACCTTGGTACAGAACGATGCGAATTCAGCTGGGGTATGGCCGCAGCTTACTCCGGCAAACGTGAAGTTATACTGCGATGGCGGAACCTGTACCTGGGGCAGTGGTACGGCGCCGGAATACGTGACTGTCCAGGTTGAGGACTACAGCATGCAGTGGATATGGGCCATTACCGCGGGCACTCCCCAGGCCGGCAACAATGTGGGGCTGAAGGTGGTGGCCACCATGCCTTATATGGCGGATTAAAGAGGCGAACCATGCGCAAAATGAAAGTGCCGAATGCCGATACTAGGGGAGCCACCGTGATTGAGTTCGCCTTGGTTGCGTTTATATTTTTTTTGATCATGTGGGGGTTGCTGGAATTCGGCCGTATCTTTTACGTGCGCAATACGGAGGAGTACCTGACCCGCTGTATGACAAGAGAGGCCGTTGTGCTGAAGCCGTCCCAATTCGATGCGGCAAAACAGAGCTGCCTGTTCCATGCTTCGAGCATGTACACTTGGCCGTTCTATCAGACGACACCAGCGGACATGAAGAGCCTGTTCGTGATTCGCTACTACTTGCGGAACGGCAACCATGTGGACGAACCGAATAACACAAACTACGACGACCAGATAAATGCATGCCTCAGCGATACCCGTTGCGTCACCTATGTGCAGACGCGTCTTGCCCCAGGCACGTTGCAGGAATTCGGCCTATTGCGAAGCTGGCTGCAGTCGTCCGGCTCCATAACGGAACCTGACTCGGCCGTCACCATGCCGGCGGAATCCATGGGTTATGCACCCTAGGCCCCGGAAGTACGGGATCTCGTAGACACCAAAATAACTGGGAATCGAACAACGATATGAACGGAACCAGAATAATAACCATCGCCAACACGGATGCCTTCAGGCATCTTGCGGAGCGTGCCTTGTCCCATGAGAAGTGGGTCATCCATGAAACACGCAATGGAGGCGTGGCAGCCCTTGCCGATCTGTCGGAAAACCCACCCGATATTCTGATCATCCAGGATGTCTGCCAGGAACCCACCCAATTCGAGGCCCTGGCGAAATACACGGAGCGTTGCCCGGCCACCTCGGTAGTTTTGGCTTGTCAAAGCAAGGACCCGGACATGATGGTAAAGGCCATGCATACAGGGGTGAAAGAATTTCTGTTTGAACCGGTTCAGGAAATCGATATCTCATCCATGATGAAGCGGCTCGCTGCAGTCCGCAAAGTGGTTAACAAGGGAATTTCTTCCAGCGAAGTGATGGTATTTTTGCCATGCAAGGGAGGCAGCGGCGCCACCTTCATTTCAACCAACATAGCCCATATTCTTGCTGCGGAGCACAAAAAACGCGTGCTGCTGATGGACCTGAACCTGCAGTTCGGCGATGCGTATTTGTTTCTCATGGATCACATGCCTCCCTCGACTCTGACCGATGTATGCGCGGGATTCAAACGGTTGGATGCGGCATTTCTTGAATCCGCCTGCGTCAAGCTGCGTTCCGGTTTGCATCTGCTGCCGGCGCCCAAGAATCCGGTAGATGCCGAGATCGTCAAGCCGGAGCATATTGAAGGAATCGTGGCCCTGGCACGCACGCAATACGATTTCATCATCATCGACGCAGGGCGAACCATGGAGCCGGTCGCCATCAAGGCACTGGACTTGGCGGATCATGTCTATCCCGTACTGCAACTCATGCTTCCCTACCTCCGGGATGCAAAGCGCTTGAAAGATATGTTCCAGGAATTGGGCTATAGTGAAACCAAGGTACGCTGGATCATCAACCGCTACAGTAGCAAAGAAAGCCTGAGCCTTGTGGATGCCAAACGCGTTCTGGCAGAAGCATACCGGACTGTGCCGAATGACCACGAAAACGTATCGCAATCCGTAAACCAGGGCATCCCAATTAACGAACTGGCGCCTAAATCCCATTGCGCCCGGAGCTTGTCGGAATGGGTTTCTCAACTGCTGCCGCAGGAAAAGAAACAGCATGACGGCTTCTTCGGACATCTGTTTGGAAATTGATGCACCACAGATGGAGGGCTTCAAATTGAGAACAGGACATTGGGGAGTTGAAAATGAGCGGCCTTAAAGAGCGTCTGGATCAGGGTGTAAAGCGGGAAGCGGCGCCCGGCATGACGGGTTCCGGGGCGTTCCAGTTGAGTCCGGCAGACCGGGCTTATCAGGAGCTCAAGATGCGGATCCATCAGAAGGTCATCGAACGGATGGATCTGACCGTCATGGAAACATTGCCTCTGGATGAATTAAAACCCCAGTTGCAAACCCTTGTCGAACGGCTGATCGGCGAAGAAACCTTGCCGATCAATGAAAACGAGCGGATGCGGCTGGTTCAGGATATCCAGCATGAACTGCTCGGCCTCGGCCCCATCGAGCCCCTGTTCGCCGACCCGACGATCTCGGATATCCTGGTCAACACCTATCGGCAGGTTTATGTGGAGCGCAACGGCAAGCTGGAACTGACGCCGATTACATTCCGCGACAATGCCCATGTGCTCAAGATCATCGACAAGATCGTGTCGAGCACCGGTCGACGCATCGACGAGTCAAGCCCGATGGTGGATGCGCGGCTGCCTGATGGCTCCCGGGTGAATGCGGCGATTCCTCCCGTTGCCCTGGATGGTCCGATTCTTTCCATTCGCCGCTTCTCCGTGGTGCCTTATACCATGACGGATCTGGTGAATTTCAAGACACTGACGCCATCCATGTCCGATTTGCTGGAAGGCATCGTCAAGGCCAGGTTGAGCATGCTTATTTCCGGCGGTACGGGTAGCGGTAAAACAACGTTGTTGAATGTGCTTTCCGCTTTCATTCCCGCAACCGAACGCATTATCACCATCGAGGATGCGGCTGAGCTGCAGCTTCAACAACCCCATGTGGTTCGCCTTGAAACCCGCCCACCCAACATCGAAGGCAAGGGCGAAATCCCGCCACGGGCTTTGGTTCGCAATGCTTTGCGGATGCGTCCGGATCGCATTATCGTGGGCGAGGTGCGGGGGGGCGAAGTACTCGACATGCTGCAGGCAATGAACACCGGCCATGAAGGCTCCCTCAGCACGGTGCACGCCAACTCCCCCCGGGATTCCATCACCCGGCTGGAGAACATGATGGGCATGGCGGGCTTGACCCTGCCTCCCAAAGTGGTGCGCCAGCAGATCGGTTCGGCGCTCCATGCCATTATTCAGATTGAACGGCTGAGTGACGGCAAGCGCAAGATTGTCAGCATTCAGGAAATCACCGGCATGGAAGGAGACGTGATCTCCATGCAGGAGATTTTCGCCTTTGAACAGACCGGCCTCGCCGAGGATGGAACCGTGAAAGGCCGTTTCCGCGCAACCGGAATCAGACCCCACTTCCTCGATCGTCTCAAGGTACGCGGCATTGCCGTGCAGGATGAGTGGTTCGATCCGACCATCACCTACGAGATCTGAATATGCGGCTTTATCATATCGTACTCGTTGCCGTCTTCATTGCTGCACTTCTGGCCATGGAGTCCCTCTACGGCTTCTGGAATGCGAGCCGGGGGCCGGAGGCAAAGCGGATTGCCCGCCGTTTGCGAATGATGTCGCCCGGTGGACATGAAGATGAAAACATTCAACTGATCAAGAAACGGCAACTGGAAAGCATGCCCCCCATTGAGCGCATGCTCATGGGCCTTCCCCGGATACCCAAGCTCGATCAGCTGCTGGAACAGGCTGGCTCAAACATGAGTGTTACGTCATTGCTCTCCCTGACGGCCTCATTCTTTATATTGGGACTTATCACAGGCTGGTATTTCTCCAGACTATGGCTGTTCGGCCTTGCCTCCGGCATCGCGATCGGCAGCATTCCGCTGTTCTTCATCGTGCGCGCGAAGTACAAGCGCATGCGTGCGATGCTGTTGCAGCTTCCGGATGCACTGGAGCTGATAGCTCGGGCAATGCGCGCCGGACATGCTTTTTCCGGCGGTTTGAAAATGGTGGCGGACGAAATGCCGGAACCCATTGCCGGCGAGTTCCGCCTCACCTTCGACGAGCTCAACTACGGGCTGTCCATGGAAAACGCCATGTTGCACCTGGCCATGCGGGTAGACATTCCGGACATGAAATACTTTGTCATTTCGGTACTGATCCAGCGGGAAACCGGCGGCAATCTGGCCAGCGTTCTGGAAAAAATCGGGAGCCTGATCCGCGAACGGCTCAGACTGTTCGGCCGCATCCGGGTGCTTTCGTCCCAGGGGCGGCTGGAAGCATGGATACTGAGCATACTCCCATTCGCAGTCGCGTCCATTCTGTTCCTTATCATGCCCCAGTTCATCTCTCTGCTATGGACTGAGCCATTGGGCCGGGCCATGCTGGCTACAGCCGGCATCATGCTGATTATCGGTGTTCTCATGATGTGGCGCATGGTGCGCATTCGCGTCTAGGAAGGGTTATTTGTGGAATACCACTATCTCATACTGGCTATTGTCTTCCTGGCCGTTGCCCTCGGCGCATGGCTGCTGCTGCGGACCCTTTTTGCACCCCACGTTGGCGTCGCACGGATTGAGGGTGGGGAACAGAAACCGGGTGTGATCAACTGGATACCGAAAATCGCCGCATTGATGGGACCTGCCGCAAAACTGACCGCCCCCAAGGATGAGTGGATGACTTCGCGGATCCGCCGGCGCATGATCAATGCGGGTTACCATGACGAGCATGCCCCGCTTATTTTCTACGGCGCCAAAACTATTCTCGCCGTGGCGCTGCCTGTGGTCTTGTTTATTCTCACCCTCCCCATGGCCATGGATTCCGGCAGTATTCTTGCGCTGATCGTGCTGGGAGCAGCTATCGGCTACTACACGCCTAATATCTATCTGATGTGGCACATCAAGGAACGAAAGCGCGAAATTTTCAATGCCTTTCCCGAGGCGCTGGATTTGATGGTCGTCTGTGTGGAAGCGGGTCTGGGCCTTGATGCCGCCATTGCCAGGGTGGGTGAAGAAATCGGGCGATCCAGCCGCGCCCTCGGCGACGAATTCCACCTCACGAACCTGGAACTGCGAGCCGGCCATAGCCGCGAAGCGGCCTTACGCAACCTTGCGCTGCGCACCGGGGTGGAAGACATCAATATGTTGGTGGCCATGCTGATCCAGTCGGAAAAATTCGGTACCAGCGTGGCAGACTCCCTGCGCGTCCACGCCGACAGCATGCGTAATAAGCGCATGCTTCGTGCGGAAGAAGCCGCGCAGAAGCTCCCGGTGAAACTGATTTTTCCCGTGGTGCTGTTGATTTTTCCTTCCCTGTTTCTGGTGCTCCTCGGTCCATCGCTCCTCACAGTGGTGCGGCTGCTGGGACCCATGTTGAAGTGACAGTTGGACAGTTGGTGAATTTAGGCTAGTAAAAGATATCGGCTCTTGTTTTTGTAGCAGTGGTGGGTTGAATTTATCGGGATGCTGACGAAAGCATTCGGACCGCAGGTACGGCGTCATGATTAAGGAGATTGCCATGAAACCGACGAATTGCAACATGCAAGACGGATATGAGCTGAGCGGACGCCACAGTTTCCGTCTCGGCAAAGCAGCCTCCCTTGGCCTTGCCTGCATTATCAGCACCATTTTCACCGGTTGTGCCTATAATTCAGAAATGACCAGTGTCGCCATGCCAACCATAAAGCCGATCTATATCACCCACGGTTCCGATACGGCGGATAGTTATTACACCTTGGGCAAGTATTACTTCTGGCAAAACCGGTCCGACAAGGCGCAGGAAGCATTCCAGCAGGCGCTGAAACTTCAACCGGACAGCGTAGATGCCCTGAACGGTCTAGGTGCGGTGTATGACCGGCTCGGCCAGTTCGAGGCCGCGCAACGATCCTATCGTCTGGCCTTGGGCAAAGCCCCCGAGGCGGCCTATATTTGGGCGAATCTGGGTTACTCCCTGCTGCTGCAGGGGCGAGCAGCCACGGCAGTCGCGCTGCTGGAAAAGGCGGTAGAACTGGACCCCGCAAACACGATGGCGCGCCGCCATCTGACTCTCGCTACAGAAGAAGCAGCCAGACTGGCTGCCAGTTCTCCCGAAGTCAGACAAGAGCTGCCAATCGTGGCCACCACCACTAACCATCTTCCCGAAGAACACGCTGCTGCCAACATGAAATCGAAACCTTCGATTCTTGCCGAGGAAGCCAACTCTGCCAAGAATTCCATTGTCACCATCATTCCCCATGAAAGCGTTAAGTATTCCGATGTGATCCAGGCAGTCGTTCCCGTCAGGAATACCAGTCTGGATCCAGTGCAACCTAACCCGGCCATAGCGAGCCATACTGCCCCCGTAGCAATGGCAGCACCCTCGGCGCCTGCTGCAAACTATCCACCCCATGGGTCATATGTTTCACCGGTTTCCACGGAAGCGGCCATGCCCACCTTCGGCCGTACCCGCATCGAGATTTCAAATGGGAATGGTGTCAACGGCATGGCCCGGGCTTTAAGAACAACCATGAAATCGGAGGGTGTCAACGTAACCCGTGTCACCAATGCGCTTCCCTTCAACAAGCCACGCACGGTCATCATCTGTGCCAATGAAATGAAAGAAACCGCCAAAGCGATTGCCAGGCTTCTTCCCGGCAACCCCTCCGTTACCATCGGCTCAACGGCCTACCGCAACGTGGAAATCAGGGTAGTGCTCGGTGCGGATGCAGCGCTGGTATGGAACAACAGCAAGAAAGTCATTGTTGCAGCATTGGATAAATAAGTTTTACCCCTCATATCAACTCACAAAAGGAAGGAGAATCACATGGAAACCCGACACCGCTTCATCGCCCCTCACCGCTTTGGTGCATGGATTGTCGTCACGCTGGGCACGGCGATTGCTGCATTGGTCATTGCCGTCTGGGGAATTCTGGAATCCAGGACCGGTTTTGTAGTACAGCAGGTAGAGCTCATTAAATTCGACCAGCGCATCAAGTCGTTGGAGAAATCGCCCAAAGCAGCCATGCCTGCTCCTGCACCGTCCATGCCTGCGGAATCCAAATAATCGGGAGCGGTCCCTGACCGCACTGCTCCCAATTTCCGCACCGTCAGCGAGTTGTTCCCAACGCTGCTTCATGCCTCATTGGCTTGAAGCAGCCATCGTTGCCCATGGTACGCATATCGTTAATACGTTGCTTATGAAGCTCATGAAATAAACACCTTCCATTTTTTCTGATTCTTACATGGGTGAGGTAGGCTGGAAAAAATGGAGTCCGACGTTTCTGTAAAATGCTGGAAACGGAGGACTGAGATGGAACGGATACCAAGAGGGATTTACACGCAGGAATTTCGGGCGCAGGCGGTGCGTCTGCATGAGGTGGATGGACTGACGATACCTGAAGTGGCAAAGCGTCTTTCATTGCCGGGAGGGACGCTGAAGAACTGGGTTTATGCGGCTCGCCGGGGCAAGCTGGGCGAGGTGGGCAAGAACCAGAAGCCACTGACCGATCTGGAAATGGAGCTGGCCCGGGTCAAGCGCGAACTGGCTGAAGTCAAGATGGAGCGCGACCTGCTAAAAAAGGCGGCGGCCTACTTCGCGAAGGAGTCGCGGTGAAGTACGGTCGAATGGCAGAATGGCAGAATGGCAGAATGGCAGAATGGCAGAATGGCAGAATGGCAGAATGGCAGAATGGCAGAATGGCAGAATGGCAGAATGGCGACAGCAGTATCCGGTAGCAATGATGTGCCGTGTTTTTGACGTATCCGAAAGTGGCTATCATGCTTGGCGGGACCGCCCACTTTCACGCCGGGCACAAGAGAATGCCCGTCTGGAAGTCGAGATTCGCGCGGCACACCAGCGTACCCGCGAGATCTGTGGCCCAGAGCGACTGCAAAGCGATCTGGTGGACCACGGCATTCGAGCCGGCGTGGATCGCATCAAGCGCATCCGCAAGAAGCTGGGGCTGCGCTGCAAGCAGAAGAAAAAGTTCAAAGTGACCACCGATTCCAGGCACAACCTGCCGGTGGCACCGAACCTGTTGGATCGTCACTTTGCTGTGGCAGCACCAAACCGGGCGTGGGTGAGTGACATCACCTACATTCCGACTGACGAAGGCTGGCTGTACTTGGCTGGGCTGAAGGATTTATTCAACGGTGAATTGGTCGGCTATGCCATGAGCGAGCGGATGACGAAGCATCTGGTCATGCAGGCGCTGTTCCGGGGTGTTTCCACCAAGCGCCCGGCCAAAGGCCTGATTCTCCACTCGGATCGCGGCAGCCAGTATTGCGCGCACGACTACCAGAAGATGCTGGGACAGTTTGGCATGACGGCATCCATGAGCCGCAAAGGAGATTGTTGGGATAATGCCCCGATGGAAAGCTTCTGGGGCACGCTCAAAAATGAGCTGGTTCACCATCGGCGCTACCGCACCCGAGCACAGGCAATACAGGAGATCACCGAGTACATCGAGATCTTCTACAACCGGCAGCGGAAACAGGCACGCCTCGGCTACCTGTCACCCGCTGCTTTCACGCAGCGATATTATGAAAATCTGCTCGCTGCTTAACCCGTTGGACTCCACTATTGCCAACTGACCTCAGTTTCCAGTCTTGCAGGTTGCCTCGCTACAAAAGGGTCGGCTGTCATCATCCCGACATCAGTGTCCGGGTTTCGCCCAATTTCTTAATCGACCTGACGCCAGACGCCTTGCATTCAAGCCTGCGCCAGCCTTGCCGGGAACGCCTTTGCTGGCACAAATCGTGCTCAATCCCGGCAAACAACCCATTACCCAACATGACACGATCCGAACTCATCGCCCGCTTGACCAGCCGCTATCCGCAACTGAGCCAGAAAGATACCGAACTGGCAGTAGCTGAGATACTCGACGCCATTCAGATGGCTTTGGCGCAGGGCAACCGTGTTGAAATTCGCGGTTTCGGCACCTTTGCCCTGAACTACCGTTCTCCTCGCATCGGGCGCAACCCAAAGACAGGGGAATCGGTATTGGTACCTGAAAAGTGGGTTCCCCACTTCAAGGTGGGCAAACCACTTCGGGAACGCGTTGATCGCTTGGGCACATCTGGGACGATTAAGTAGAAAAGTTCAAATTGACCTCAGCGTTACCATTGGGTGTAGAGCAGCTGAATTCCGCATAATGTTGTGCACTTAAAAACCATAGAAACACAGGATAAAGAAATGAGTCTTGATCTTCGCACGATGATGCTGATGATCTCCATACTGACCCTGCTGCTTTCCGGGCTTCTGGCACTGGCGGGATTGCATGCCGGCAGCATTCGCGGGGTGCGGCTGTGGGCGCTGGCCAGCCTGTACTACAGCCTCGCGAGTTTCATCGCATTCGCTGGTCTGGCATCCACTCGCAGCGGCTGGATGATTGTGCTGAGCGTCGTGCTGGTGATGGCGGGCAGCGGCTTGCAATTTTCCGGCATCCAGGCATTCAAGGAAGAACGCATTGACTGGCGCATTCCGTTGCTGGTTGTTGGTACGGCGTTTACCCTGAGTGTCTGGTTCACGATCCTCCATCCCGTTGCCGATGCGCGCGCCATCGCCAATTCATTGGTATTTGCTCTGATCAACCTTGCCTGCGCCCGTGCCTTGCTCATTCGTATCGAACAGCCGCTGCGCACCGCTTACTGGTTTACCGGAGCGTCGTTCGCGGTGCTTGCGGCGGCGTCCCTGACCAGGGCGGCAACCGTCTTTCTGGCGCCGCCCGGCACTTTTGTTGGCCTGTCCTCGCAATTGCCCTTCGTTCCCGCGAGATTTCTGGCCAGCAGCCTGATACTGATGTGCGTGACCTTCGGTTTCATACTGATGCTGAATTACCGGCTCATTACGGATATGCAGAAAATTGCGTTGCGCGACGGGCTGACCGGCGCACCGAACCGGCGCAGCCTGGAAGAAGAGGCCATCCGCCTGCAGGCACGCTGTAACCGTACCGGGGAGACGCTGGCGATCATGATGATCGATGTCGACCATTTCAAGTCGATCAACGACCACAGTGGTCATCAGGTGGGCGACAAGGTGTTGCAACGCCTGGCCGCTGTTGCTCAGGCTTCCATCCGTCGTGACGACTACTTTGCCCGCTACGGCGGCGAGGAGTTCTGTATCCTGCTGCCGTCCACCACCGAAGAAGTAGCCAGGGTGCTGGCCGATCGCCTGCGTCTGGCTTATGCCGCCTTGACGATGGAGTTCGGCGGCGCAGCCCTGCGCAGCACCATCAGCATCGGCGTTGCCGACTCAAATCATGTCGGGCTGGAATTCCACGCACTGGTAACTGCCGCAGACCAGGCGCTGTACCATGCCAAACAGGCAGGCCGCAATCGGGTAGTGGCACATTCGGTGATGGTGTGCAAAGTACCCGTAATGGTAACCGCATGAACGACTGATACTGGCATACAGCGACCGTTGGATTATGGTTTCGGATAGCAGACATCGGCAATCCAACAAGGGTTTTCACCGACTGGCCGCTTTGTGGCCGAGTAGCAGACTTTCATGGCCATCGCCATGACTGGCCCTTTCTTCCACATCAGAGACTTTCAGTGAAGGGGGGAAATCTACATTCTTTGATAGAAAATCAACATAAATCGGATTTAGGATTAAAGTGATTTCCGGCTAAATCACTTACAAGTAAAAGAATATCCAATAATTTCAACTCAGACATCAACTTCTTGCGGCTGAGCGCCACTTTCCAAAATCACGTGCTATGGGTATTGCAACATACCATCGAAATCCAGCGATAAAATCATAACCGCCCCTTATTCACATCCATCCACGCCAACCAGCCTGCACGATGGGCATGTGCATCATGCAAAGCATGGTGCCATGGCTGATTGGGCTTCTCGTGGTACTGGCATACCGCCTTATTGAAAACGGTCGTGTCGATCAGCGAGCGCAAATCATAGCGCCCTACAATCTGCACGGGCAGATCGCCATCGAACACGTCTACCAGCAATTCCCAGTCGATGTATGAATCACATGCGATCGTGAGGCTACGCGGCAATCCAGCGAACCAGGTGCGCAGATGCTTGGTCAGCTCGGCACGCTTCATGATCGCGTTGGGAATCCCACCCAATAGCGGCCAGATCCCCGATTGCACATAAGGATTGCACTTCGCGCGATCGAAATCCTGTACTTCCGCGTAAAACACGTGCTGCCCATCCTCGGACACCATGCCGATGCTGATGAGTTCACAGTCGATAAAATCGGTAAATTCAGTGTCCAGGAAAATGAGCATTTGTCTTTGCCTGCCGGTTAAAACCAACGGTAGTACACACTGCGCAACCAACGTCCGCAGGTCATCAACAGAATAACAAGTAAGCGCCCCAGGTGGTAACTGATGCGTGTCAGCTCCAGTGTCAACTGCAACAACGACCAGGCCAGCTGGAGTATCGCAAACGGCAATTTGATCAGGGCGACGAATAGATTCATGGTTTTTCCTCTCTGTTAATCAAGCCGGCTTGACCGGCGTTGGGTTGGCTAGCGGATTCGATTCCCCGCTCACTTGCGCTGGCGGGGTCGAAGTCCGATAGCAGTGCCGGTCGGATTGATGATAAGAGAGTCAAACCACAGTGCTGCTGTGAGTCTGTTGTTGAAACGGCGAGGTAAAAGGTGAGATGTGGAAGGCCCGGCGATTGGATAGGCAACCCGCATGCCAGCGTGCTTTTGCTGGCGGGTGGATTGCCCGATCACCGGGATAAGTGAGGTTTTACATTAATCCGGGAATGGATAAACCAGGTCGCTCAAATACTGAATTAATTTACCGCGATAGCGCGCCATGCTCAACAGGCTGCATCCGAGCCGACGCTGACCAAGTTCGTTCCTATGGTGACGTAACCAGGCGTGGCTGTTGCCTGTGAATCGTATAGCAACATTGACGTACGGACTTCGAGAGGGGAAGCCTACTGTGGCCGGCCGTGCGCTCCGACGAACCAGCAAAACAGTAGATTGTTGCGCATTTATTCCAGCAGTTGTTCCAGCAGTTGTCGCTCCGATCGGATCAAGCTGAACCTTGTAACAACAGTGCCCGCACGTGTTCCATAGGCAATTATTTGTGGCCCGTATCTGCGAAGCACGTCCTGAACAAGCCATTGAGTCGCGTGAGCGGTTTTTTGAGCAGTAGCCGAATCGCGCGCAGTGGATGTTCCACCGGAACGAAGTCTTCCAGCCTGGTCACCATAAACAAATTCTCTTGAAGCACATCCGATCCGCGCATCGTATTCATTCCAGAGGGGCTTACATGAACTTGATATCGAGAACGAATACCCCGTGCCAGCGTTTATATGCAGACGATTTTCAACAGCCTGTAGGAATCAATGAGGTCATCGTCGATAGATTCTGAGAAGTCCATGGATAAACCAGACACTGTTTGCCTAGCCCACACAAAATCGAAGAGTGCAGACACGTCATGGTCAACCCCTGATTGAAGCGATCAAACCTAAAGGACGCAGCAACACCTTCACCTATCAGCTGCAACTTTTTCAATCGCTTCACAGCTCATCGATGGCGACTGCTGTGCGCCGAAGAATATCGCGCAAGGCTTCTTTCAATTCTCCTTCTGACGCTGGAACCACGTCTCGTATTGTGTCTACCAGGCGCCTCAGATTATTGATTTTTTGAATTTCGTAGCGATTAGCTATCCGTTTCTTTAGCGCGCATTTACGCATGTAGTCGCTTACTCCAAGATTTGCTGCTTGCGCGTTTGCTTTGATAGCCTCATTTTCATCGTCATTTACGCGAACATCTATGTGACCTCTACGTGGATTTGAAATCGTGCGGAAGCCCATGCTTATCTCCGGGGTGTCGGGGCGAAGCCCTGACGTTTCTCATGAAGAAAAATATTGTGAAGAGTGCGAAGCAATCGAATGATATTTTGCGGTGACGGCGAATCTCCGTCCGTCATCATGCATCCTGTCCCGGTAACTAAGCACTTTTTTGTTATTGAAGTGTCAATTGAAATACTATTGAGTTGTAACTCATAAAGCAATGATTTTGGAATTCCAATTGATATTTTTATATAAGCACCAACCGCAGCTAAAAGTTCATGGAGAAACTGATGGAAATGATATCGAAAACACACAAATCGGCAGCGGTTTTGATGTGCAATTTTCTGGAATGCTGAGCCGCCAGTTGGACCAGCCCGGCGTTGTTTACTGCTGGTGGGCAACTCATCCACAGCCATTATCGCCGCTAGGTTCAAAGCGTTCGGATGGTCAAATGCAGCTGAGCGATGCTGCTCATTATTGGGTCTATGGCAGCGTGATCAGGATATTTCGCTCACACCCGCATAATATGCAGATCTCTCATTCGGCCGTTTAGCTCGGTGTGTCTTGTTGCCGCGTTTAGTGACCGCAATCTGGCTGCCTCTCACAGCGCCGCGATCCAAAGATCCCGCGTATTACACAACCCATGCACAGGTTCACTGCGTCCAGCGTCGCCATTAAGGCCGTCGGCTGCTAACCCTGTACAATGTACACGAATAGTTCCAATGGGCATTGCCTTATAGGCGCAATGTCTATCAGATTGCTTCCCGCCTTTACGTAGCAAGAGCTGGCGGGAAGTCCACAAGGCTGGCTTGCCTAGGTGGACGCAAAAAAATGGAGCGAAATAATGAAACGTGAAGAGCTTGAAACGTTGCCAATCCATGATAGATTTTTCAACGGAAAACTGAGCTTCCGCTATGTCCGCCTCGATGAGATACCCGAACCGTACCGTATAGCGTTTTTGGAATTACTTTACGGACGAGGCATGCCGGCCATGGAGGGAGAAGGAATTTGCGCTTACGCTGCCGATTGGCTCGAATATCTGCGCAGATTGGCTAACCAGTAGATAGCAAAAAACCCGCTTCGGCGAAGTTTCTTGTTTGGATCAGGCCGTCTTGTTTTTGTTGGCGTCCATCCACGCTATCCACCCGACCCGATGCGCATGAGCGTCATGCAAGGTATGGTGCCACGGCTGACCAGGTACGCTGTGGTACGCCACAAACCGCCTTATTGAAACCGCCGTATCAATCAACGCGCGCATATCCTGGCGGCCTTTGATATTGACCGGCAGGCCGCCATCGAACACATCTACCAGCAATTCCCAATCGGTGTATGAATCGCAGCCTATGGTGAGACAGCGCGGCAAGCCGGCAAACCAGATGCGAAGCTCCTCGGCCAGCTCAACACGCGGCATGATCGTGTTGGGGTTTACGCCTAACAGCGGCCAGATTTCCGATTGCACGCAAGGATTGCACATCGCGCGGTCGAAATCCTGTACCTCGGCGTAAAACGCGTGCTGGCCATCCTCGGACACCAAGCCGAGGCAATGAGCTCACAGTCGATAAAATCAGTGAATTCAGTGTTCAGGAATAGCATCATAGCGGTCTACTTTTTTAAGGCTTCCAGACCCCAATTGCAAGGTTGCATCTTCCACGCCCAGCAACACGAAAGTGTTTGCTCCGGCATTGAGAGTTTTGAAGCAACGTTTGTGCCCCAGCGCGGGTTGCAGCCGCCTAACCAAGCTTCTTCGCCAAATCCTCCGCTCTTAAATGAGTATATCGCTTCAGCATCTGCAAGGTCTTGTGCCCGGTGATCGAGGCTACTTCCATCGGGTTCAAACCCTTCTCAAAAAGGCGTGAAGCGGCTTCATGCCGAAGATCATGGAATCGCAAATCATCTATGCCTGCGCGTTCGCAGGCGCGGTCAAAGGCTTGGGTGATTGAATCGGGAGCCATGCCAAACACCCTACCACTAATACGAGCAGGCTTTGATGAAAGTAACTCAACAGCGCGGCTCGAAAGAGGCACAGTCCGGCTTTCCCCATTCTTCGTGTCTGTTAGGATAAGCGTACGTTTCAGCAGGTTTACATTTTTCCGCAGCAGTCCTGCAATTTCACTCCGGCGCATGGCTGTTTCGACGGCAAGCAGGACGATGGTTCCAAGCTCAATGGACTCAGTTGTTTCCAACAATCTGTCCAGTTCGCCGGGTTCTAGGCGACGATCTCGGGACTTCGGCAATTTCGGTTTTCTGACGGACTCGACTGGATTCGACAGACTTTCCATCCCCCATTCTTTCCTTGCGACATTGAATATATGGGATATCACTGCTAGTTCACGTCCGACAGTTGCAGCTGCTACAGAATGCCCGCGCTTGTCGCGATATGTCGCAATATCCGCCCCTCGAATAGCGGCCATGGCCTTGTTTGCAATATCATGTCGCTTGATTATATTGACCTTGCTGATTTCCCGATTGTTACTTTTCTTCAAAGGGACGATTTCGGAAAGATATCGCTCAAGACATTCTCGAAGCGAGGTGTTTTCAGCTTCAGCCGATGGACGGAATACTCCTCGCCCCATCTCACTTTCGATTGTGGCTGCCCAGAGTTCCGCATCCGCTTTAGTTTCGAATGTCCTTGTCTGGCTGGGAAAATCTTTCCTGCGAATCTGACAATGCCACTGATAATCGCCTTTTTTCCGGATTGTTGCCATGGCCTCACCTCATACTGATTGAGGTTTCAGTGTGCCGTAACTGTGCCAAAAATTCAATTTATGCTAATTTTACTAGGTAAACATTGCATTCAATTTCGCATTCGCAATGCGAAGGTCGGGAGTTCGATCCTCCTCGTCTCCACCACATCCTTTCAGCAGCATCCCTGTTGTGTGATGTTGATTTGCGTACTGGTTTGTGCCACTTCAGCCAATAATTTGCATGTTCAGATGACCATGCTTTGGGTGTGGAAACCAATGAGACGCAGGACGTTTCGAACATCATGGGTCAAGGATCCATGCAAATTACGGGTCAGTGTGGCGCACAATTCAACAGATACATGACATGGATCAGTCAGGTACGCATCTCAACAAGTATATATTCGTCTGATTCCGGCCTGACGGGATAGACGCGCATTACACACCCCAGCATCCCGACAATCATGAATTCGAGTATAAATACAGTTATATATGTATATATACTCGTAATAATGTGTTTTTATTACGTTATAATGCAAATGTGAGTGGAGATAATGTTGGCAAATTACAAAATACCCTTAAGCACCTGCAAAGGCGTGCACAGGTAACTTTTGACCGCAAAATAACGCACAAGGAGTTGGCCGAGATGGCCGGGGTGAAGAAGCGAAGTTTAGATGAATGGATGAGGGGTGCAACAAGTCCACCAGGGATGAGTGCAATTCTTGAATTGTTATCTCGACTGCCTACTGATGATGCAATAGCTGTGTTGAATTATTGGAAATCTGGTAAATCGACAAAGTCCTAATTGCGGTATTTGAAAATGCCTTAGTGAAGGAGATTTTTATGGATGAGATCAGGTTTTACCAAGCAAAAGAGAAACCCTATGGAATGTTCAGCAATTTGTATCGTCGGCCTGTCGAGTTCGAGGGGGAAATCTTTCAAACTTCTGAACATGCCTACCAAGCAGGAAAAGCCAGAAAAGAAGAAGTGAGAGCATGGTTGATGGCTGCCCCTTCGCCGGCATTATTGGCGATGGCTGCGCATGGGCTTTATGTATGGGATGTCCATCCGGATTGGTCGAAAACAAAATTCGATCGCATGAAAAAGATTCTGCTTGCTAAATTCACCCAGCATCAGGATCTACAGGAACTATTGCTCAGTACCGGCGATAAACGTTTGGTCGAAGCCGCAACAGTGGATAATGCGGTCAATCGCCTATGGGGTGAAGTTAACGGTAAGGGTAAGAACAAACTCGGTGAGCTTCTGATGGAAGTAAGAGCAGAAATACGGGCGAAATTGGCAACAAAACAGCCCGTAAAATCAGCTAAATTAAAGCGCGGTGTGGCAGCAGAGGCCGTGATTGCGGCGTAGATTTGGTACCCCTTTGGGGGTAAGCCGATTAGTGATCAGGCTAGACCAGCCCTCGTGTAAGATACTGGTAGCTTCGGTTTCGGCCTCAAATAATCCGGAATCAATTTTGGTTCTCTGAAGTTCTGAAGCCAAGTTGTTGATTTTGCTTCTGGGCAATGACTTAGCCAAGCCACGGGCTCCCATGGCCATGCAGTTCAGGGCAGACAATGCCTGTCCAAAGCGCAATGCTTCGTTCAGGCGGTTATAAGTAACGTTTCCGATCGAGAAGTTAAGATCGCGATCGAACAAATAGTGCAGCATACCCGAGGTGCACCAGTCACCTGCGCCGGATGTGTCGATGATTGCTGGCGCACTGAATGCGTCGAGTCTGACCCAGTCGTTGCCAAGAGACGGCGCGCGGAATCGCAGACCATCACTCCCCATCGTGCAGATCTCCACGAAAATATGGGAACGGTCAAAGGCTTCTAGGTCATCGAGCCGGTCATCTGCATATTTCACCACATCGGCAACAGCCAGCGCTTGTTTGAACAGTTTAGGGTCATTGCCAACGGCTGACGGCTCAAAGAAAATCAGGACATTCTGACTTTTGTAATACTCCGCGATTTGGATGCCGATCGGCGTGACACGGTCCATGTACACAACATTGGGCCGGATCGCGTCCAGGACCTCTTTCGGCGGCAACTGAATGGCGGGACTGTGCCAGGGGCGTTTCTCACCACATACTGGGCAGGCAAAGCTGAATTTATGTGTCCTACCGCCGGGATTATCAAGCTGATGCTGATAAATGACTGGCGTAGGTGCACTGTGCTCCTGCACGATCAATTCCAGATTTGCCTTCAAAGACCTGAACTCATCGAGGATGATCTCAGCTGCCACGTCGCACCCAAGCTTACCGACAGGCGAACTGGACCACCCCAATGAAGCAAGAATCGACAGAACGTTGCCGACAGACCCACCCAGACCGTAGGAAAGCAGATTGCGGTCAGCATCGAGAATGATGTCCAGCGCAATCAGCCCTGTCCCCATGATTTTGGGGGGCGATTGCGGAGCTTTGATAAATTGGCCTGATTTCATGAGTTTTCAGAATTATATATGGGCCCGTCCACCCATACATGCACTAATCGTTCCTCATTGGAAAGTTCTAGCGTTTCCTGGCTTTTGTTTTCAGAGTAACCAAGGGTTTCGACATAAGCAACAGGTAGGTTTAAATCCATCGCGGCAAGAAGCCCACCGATCGTTGATACCTTACTTCCCATCGGCGAAAGGATCGTGAAGGTATTCTCGAATATCTTCTTGCGGGCAGCGTCTACTCGCACAACCGTATGGTACATATCCAGTGGGTCGCTTTCCGCAGCAAGCACGATGTTTTGTAAGGCTGTGTCCCATGTGCTGGTAATGTGCTCACTATACTCAATGACCAATTCGTCCACCATTTTGGCCTTGATGCCCGGGAATGGAAGCACTGGGCAAACATCTTGTGGATTCACAAATTTATAAAGGGTTTCGTAAACGGTTTTGCGCTGGCTCATCAGTTGGGGCATCCAAAGTTTGACGGCTTTGTTATTTTTGCTTAATTGCCCAGCGCCACCGTCAAATCCCCGCATCCAGCCTGCGCTGTCATAATAGTCCGGACTGTAGCTGTAATCGACGGCAGGCTGGTCCACTACCAAGATATGCAATGAGATGGACTTCCCGGATGCGCGGATAATCTCTCTGAGATAGCGGGTTAGAGGAAAGAATATGCCGCGTGACATCGCGCAGATATCAATAACGATGTCTGAGAAGTCAGCTATCTCTGGAATCTCGGCTCTCGCCACTCTTATAAGTTCAGTGCCTCCAATCGGCGCTCCATCCTCTGCGAATATGGGGACGCGGCATATCTTGGGCTGGAAACCCAGTTCATCAGGCAAGGATTGCTCGCGTTTCCACGCACGATCTTTCAGGTCCGCCGAGCCTTCCTTGCGCTCTTCAAGAAGAAAGAATGGCGTAACCTTGTCCCCGGCACTCTCCTTTAAACGCCGATAGGTTGTCAGTGTTCTGGGGTCGAATCCAATTGAACCAATGTAGAGGATATTCCCTGATCTTGAAAAATAATCATCGATGAATTTGGCGGCATCGCTATTAGCGTGCCAAATGTAATCGTCACGTTTTTTCACTGAACCGCTCCCCCGATTGCCGTAAACAGGGATCGCATTCCACCTTCCACGAATCCTCCTTTGTTGAATGGCAGCCCGTGCTTAATGATGGGATATCCGCCCAACTGGAATAGCGTCCAGGTTTCGTTCTTGCAATGGTATGAAGGGATGATGGAAAGGGCGTTATAGGCGGCAGCGAAATGGAGCACTGTGGTTAATTCCGGATAATCCACTCTCATCTTCTGGAAATCGCTGCGCAACACGCCATAGGCATTAGCACCGTGATCCAGATAAGCATTCGGCGTCATGGACACCTCAACAGCCTTCATCCCGATGAAGTCGATCAGCATGCGTACCTGCTTATGCATGGGGAAGTCCCATTCTTCGATAGTGTTGGTTGCCACGTCTTTTATTAGCCGATGTTGCTCTTCTGCTGACAGTAGACAATTCTGTTTCTTCCTAATCAGCTTTGATTCAATTGTCGTGATCAGTTCGTCAGCTGTTCTGAGGAACTGCTCAATATTGCCATTACCCGAGTCCGCCAACATATCCGCCCCATAGTAATAAGGGCGACCGAACTCATGCATAAGATGAAGTTTTGCAGCAGACATGACCCCTGCGTCGGCAGACAATTCACGCTTTGGTTCGGCATCTATAATCTCAGCAAATAACTCCTGCTGAGGAGTACGCTTGGCATAGCGATGCAACAGAATGCGCAGCATGGCCAATTTGATATCCTCAGGCTCATTTTCTGCGCCGGCGTAACTATCGACTAGGGTTTGCAGCTTTCCAGCCCGCTCCTCTGTAATCCGTAAAGACTGGATGTCTGCATTGACCTTGCCTCGTAGCTTTTCAACATTACTGGGTGAGATTCCTTTACAAGTATCAGCTAGCAGGGCACTCAATTTGGTTTGACGTGATCGCATGAAAATGGGCATTTCCTGCAGATACCGAGAAGCGATATCCTGAGCGGCATTCCTGAAAGCTCTCTTATGCGCGAGATCTCCCTGATTTGTCAGGAGCACGGTGAAATCGCGGCCTAATTGCCGCCCCGCTTGCCCTTCAGTGCTTTGGTCTTGAATCCATTCATTCGCCGACACGGCAATGTCATATCGCGTAAGTATCCAACGTGCCATCTTGAGGTCACGACGGATTAGGAAATCCGTCAGGCTGGAAAATTGGCTGCTGTGTAACTCATGCGCATCGTCGACAATGAGCATGGGCTTCAGGAAAGTGACTATATCGGTGTGATCGAGTTTGACCGCGAAGCCTGTTACGCACGATAGAGGATCATATGGACGGGTCAGCATCGTAGCGATCTGATTGGCAGAGCGAGGGACCAGCGCGTGAATAACGTCGTAGACGGTACTTTCGAATTCAACGGCATTGCTGCGAAGCTCTTCGAAACTGCTTCCGCCAATATTGCCAAGTGCACCCGGTGACTGACGGGTTGTGACGATCCCAATGGCATTGTCGGCAACGCTCTGATCACTTAAAGCATTACACCATGTGAGAACGCATCGACTTTGCAGGAGATTGAGAAACAGCCCCCGTTTGACGCTTTCGTCATATGGCAATTCCCATATCTCGCGGTATTCCGCATCCATGGGAAGTCGGGCAGCGAGAATGGACGGGCCTGATTCTGAAATCGCACCAAAATCCGATAACACCTTAGCAAGATTCTTAAAACTCGGATTCGTTACCATGTGATGGAGGGTCATCAGGCTTTCGAATTCGAATAGCCTGCCAAAGGTGGTTTTTCCGCTGCCAGGGGTTCCTAGCAGGAAGGCCAGCTTTTCGAGCAGGTCATCACCACTATGATTCTGAAGAATGTATTCAACCGGTGCGTGGCTAACCAGTGGTAAGAAGGCGTCGCTATTGGGTAGGTTTTCTGACGCGCGTTTTCTGAACGGGTTATACATTACATATGCCTCGTTCTACGTCTAAATAAAGGTGTCATAGGTGTGGCCGGCTTCGGTTCAATCCGGTCATTGGTTTCAGCCCATATCAGACCTACCGTATTGTTCGGGGTATTGTGTTCCAGCACTACCGATAAGAGCCCCTCTTTGTAACCGTATTTGACGCACTTGGAGGTTTTCGTCTCTACGGATGGGTCGTAGTGTTTGGTGATGAGGTCGTAAAACTCTTTGCAAGTCTCAGGGCTGACATTGAACTTCTCATCGATGAGCAATCCGAAGGTCGGATCAATCTTAAATCTTGGGTATTGGCCTTGGAATTTGGCTGCAAGCGGTAGGATTGAACCTTCGCTGAATTTCGTAGCTATGTAATGGTGTACATGCACTTGGCAAGGATCACTCAGTTTGCTGAGATGGTCCTTCGCCTGAATAATGAACTTGGGTAGTTTTCCATCCCATCCGCATTCTTCTTCCAGTTCCTCCCTGATGAGGGATGTTCCGGAGGCAGTGAAGTCATCGATCAGGAAAATATGCTTAAAAACAGGTTGGGCATTCCATTTAGCATCTTTGATTGCCTTGGCAAGCTTTCCTTGCATGCTGCTCCATTTCTTCTCAGAAATCTCATGCGCCACAACCGTTTGTTCATTGGAAATCCTGCCTTCATTGTCGCGCCGGAATACGTCCATCTTGGCACCATCGCTTAACCCGACGAAAAGGCTTTGTCTGAGCTGAATATCAAATTCCAATCTCGATGCAGATTCTGCCATCACTTTCCAAGTGGGGATGCCCATATCGTCTGCAACCGCCTTGACGATGGTGCGCTGGACCAGAGGCCAGTAGCGGTGTACCAGATGGGTGATTTCTTGCCGGCTGAAAAAGACGAGATGCTGCTTCAGAAATGCATAGGCGGTTTTTCGATCCTTCATGACAGAGAACTGCTTAAGCCAGCCAATCAGACTGGCATAGAACCGCATCCCTGGCTCATAGCCTTCATATGCGTCATATTTATACGTCGACAGCAACTTTAGCCAAGCAAACTCATCCCTCGCCTCACTATCCCACTTTAGAAGTTCGCTGATGGTTTTAAGGGCTAATTGTTCATTCATTCGATTGTTCAACCCTGAATGTGAATGTACCTTGATGGAGGTTGAGCCGACTCAAGTAATAGAGGGTCGCCCCAACACCTTTGGTTCCTTGTGGTGCAATATTCCACGCCTTGTGTATTGCCGGCGAAATTTCATCTACGCCGAGCCCGTAGTTATTGCTCAACAGTTCGCAATCGTTGCCAGGCCATAACCCTCTATCGCCAATCGATAAGACTGGCAGGCCAGACTGAGCTATGTGCTTCACAACATTGGATTTGGATGTTTCACATGTAACGATATCCCAAGAATGGGTGGATCGAAGTGCCTTAAGATGCGCGAAATCCGGCTCTGCCAGAATTTCGCATATGCCTCGCCATGCGAGCTCACAATAGACGCCATCCTTGGTTGTAAACGTAAGTTGTGTCGGCCGACCTTCGATTTCTTTGAATACGTTCTTGAAAAAAGGGTCGCCGTTTACGAGGTTTTCCAGTTTTACGAATGGTTCGCCAGTAACTTCGGAGGGCTCCAAGGGATCGGACAGCTTTTGAAGCTTGCTCCCGTTGTACATGCCAATCCAGCATCTATCGTAGAATTCGGGTGAAATGGCTTTTAGCAACACTTCTGGGACGGATTTTCCTCTGCCCGTAGCAATACCGATTGTTATGTTGTGCTCGAGAAGATGATTGAGCGCAGCCGCAACCTTCAAGTCCAATGGTTTGAAACGATTGTCAGGGGTGCACAAGGTCGCATCGTAATCAAACACGATCCCACAGAATGTCGTTTTGGATAGCTGATCTACAAACTGTTCATACGCCGAGCGAAACCTGTAAGCATAGGCTTCATCGTAGACGTGAGACCCACCAAATTTTCTTTTAATAGCCCAGTCATGACTGGACGCTAGATGGCGCTGGGGATGCCCCGAGAAAGCATCGAAGCCGTAAATCTTCCTTCCGGATTCCTGTACCTCCGGCTGTCCAGGATCGATGCCATGTCGTTTGCCAAGGTTGTGGATAAACTGAATGACTGATACCACACCGGCCAGCTGACGAAGATACGTGGGCCCCTTCAGCTTGATCGACAATAAAGGCAATGAGTCGGGGATCATCTCGACGAGGTTACCAAACAGCGAACTTTCCTCGTCAGACCAGATTACGATAACGACCGCATTGTTCCTGTTTTCATAAGCCCATAAATGCCGGCCATGCGCAAAGCTGCGGAAATCGACAACCTGCGCTGTTCCCAATGCCGACTCGGCAATTTTCGATTCGAGATCGATTCCGGCCATCTGTCCGGATAGCCCTGTCACCACCAAATATGATTGATTCCTATCATCGCCGATAGCCTGTAGGAACCTAGCTGTGCTAGATGGGTCAAGCTCGACACAGGCCTCCATCATTGCATCGCTTGTGGCATAACATGGCGGAAGCAGGTTTTGAAAACATTGCTGGTACGCCCTGTAGATGAGAAGGCACGAGGCGAGCAAGGAATTGGTCGCTAGATAGCCGTCTTTTCCCCAAGGCATTTCAAAAGCCAGGGATGAAGCGAAATGAGTTGAGGCCGCCAGCTCGTTCAATGGCGAGGTCGGCTTGAGGGAGAGTGCCATTAGGTCCTGTGGTTCGCTATCAACCAAATACTGAAAGCAGCCCAGCACGTCTTTGTTTTTGCCCTCGGCGGAGAGAATGCTGACCGCGGAATTCCGAATGGCATTTTGCTTCGCTAAGGCCAAGTATGGCGTAGTGGCATAAGATGGTTTTCCGGTAAGTGATTCATGCAGCAATGCTTGAAAGGCAGCAGCGGTATAGGAGCCACCAGAGCCGATTGAAATCAGACTATGGGCAGTCATTCGCCGCACAGCATCGGCCAGCGGCTTGATCTCCGCCCCCATTGCCCATTCATATGCGTTGGGCATGTATACCATTTCGGATGCGTAAGGTTTTCCCATGAATTCGCTTTCAGTATCTTGGCCTGAACTTCGCGTTCAGCCATATCCAGTAAGTAATCGGATTCTATAACGGAGGGTCTCCATTCAATTGCAAAATTTCTTACAACCTTACATTTTTTTGTACTTGGTACCGGTGCGAACTGGACGAGTGGGTGCAACGCGAGTACAGCTCAACCGAACTACCGGACGATCAGTTCTCCAATCTTTACTACCGCAGTGCTGGCGGTTCGACTTTTTCACGTTTAACCGCCCTATTTGTCAATTAGCGCGCTGTTTTTGCCAGCAAACAGCGTGAGCTTTTACCATCCGCGCTCATGCCAAGCATGATTACATGCGGTTTGTCCATTTTTTTCACGGTGCTTAATTTTAAAAAATTGGAAAATTAAAAACGCTGATTCACAAACCGGACCATCAGATCGTGTGACCACACACAGACACAGAGTATTAATATTCGATTTGCGCTAAGAGGTGATTGCACCCGCCCGGCTTACAAACTGCAACGATATGCGTCACGTTTGGACAAAGTGCAAAATTATGGGTTTTTGAACCCCAAAACCGGATGCTTTAAAGGCACAAAAAGGCGAGTTTTATGCAAAATATGCTTCCCGCCTACTGCAATTTTATGGTTCCCAAACAAACTGCAACGACATGCTGTCTCAGAAAAAATGCCCTATGACGGTTCGCCAAGGGGCATTTTAATCCAATATTGAACTTGGCTTGGGTAAGATCATCATGGTTGGGAGGCTACAACTCCAACACCACCCCCTCATTAGAATAGCGTGTGGAAAAACCATATTTTTTCCTGAGCATCTTGCTGTCCCACATATCGTTGAACTTGGTACGGTAATTAAATAGAATGGTCTGGCCTTCCGTACCGTACTTGACCACGCGCGCAATTGCCTCCGGATCGGGGTGCTCGAATTGTTTTCCGTTCGTGGAGACAATCCAGTTGTTACACCTGACTGCCTTGACCAGCTCAATGTTCGTATTGTTGCGGCTTCCGTGATGTGCCATTTTAAAGGCGTCCACTTTCAACGGTTCGGGCTCTCCGAGCCGGGCCACTGAAGATAGCAAAACCGGTGCGAACGCGTCGGCGGCCAGCAACATGCGCTTTCCCTCGAATTCGGCCATGACCGCGATACTCGTGCCATTGGGCTTCGCTCTGTCTGGCGTAAATTTCGTTTCAGCCAAAACGTCCACTGGCAGCTCACCGAGCATCGTTGGCACTTTTCCCCGGCGGGGCTTGCCGGGCCGCCTCCCGGCCCCGGGGATAATGCCGGCGCTCTTGCAGGTGTCTTCCCAGTCGGGGATCAGGTCGGCAAGCTGTTTGGGAGTTGGCAATAGCAGCGTAAGCGCCATTCCGCCTTCCAGGATTTTCTGCGGCGGTTTGCCCGTATTTTTAACCATCACGGCGGACTCCCGGGAGGATTTCCGGAACTGCTTATTCCACGGCAACTTCATGTCTTCCAGCAACGCAGTCATATCTTCACCTTGCAACGCGCCGAGGAAAGCACTCGCCTCCTGTAGCTGCTTGTAACCATTGAACCAGATGTCACCAAAGGTGACACCCAACGCCACGCTTTCGGTAATGAAGTCGATTGCGCCCCCAATATGATCCACATCGATATGGCTGACGATGAACAATTCAAAATGTCGGTCAGATGGCTTGAGTGCCTCGACGCGTGCCCGCAGGGTATTTTTGTAGACTGCCTTGGTGCCGCAATCAATGAGGATGCGGCGTGGTTTGCTGGGCGAGCCGTACTCGATCCACAGGGAATCGCCAAATTCGGCTGGCAAGGCTTCGATTCTGAACATGACATATCTCCGGTCGAAAAAACACTCAGGTTCGCTGGTCGGTATCACCGTAGGCTAATAGACTGAGCGCGTAACCATCACCAGCAGCAAGCATGTGGCGGCGCGTTTCCGGAAGCAGTTCTCCAAACGTGGGAGTGCGCTCGTTCGCTGTAGCGACTGCGCCGACAAAGCGTTCGACGAAATCCACAGTGCGCAGGGCGTCAATCTGCGTAATCGTTCCCATCACCATGGCTGCACCACAATCCTTGAACCGCTTGATGAAATTCAGGAACGGAATCTCTGCCATGTCCGTATCGCACCCCAACAGCAACAGGACGGGATGGTCGCTCTCCGGGCCTCGTACGAACTCCTGCTCAAGGCGATCACGGGAAAGCATTTCGCCCCCCAGTTCAAGCGCGGGAATCGTTTCATCTTCCTTGTCCACACCTGAGTGCGGCAGCAAGACCAGGAGCGTGGGCGAGTTGTCGGCAACGAGCTTTTTCAGCGCCTTCCAGTTCTTGGCAAAATGAACCTTTTTCGACACTTTCCCAAGGGCTGCAACCAGCTGCTTTGCAGCGTTCCTGTCTGCGGCGGTAACTTTTGCACTCACCGACACAACCACACGATCGAATACGTCGGCATTAACTTCGGTGGCCCTTGCCGTCACATCGCGCAGGATAAATCCTGGCTGCGGGGAGCCCATTGCCGGTTGACGCTCGATCACCATTCCAAAGCCCCACATCCTGATCGGACAAATAAAATCAGGATCATCCTTGTGCTCACACTTTTCGTGCGACATCTCGCCGGCGGGGTTCTCCCCCACCGGGCATTGAAGTGCCTTCGCGCCATTCGGGCAAAGCTTTGCACCTACTTCTGGAGAACGGCCGCGATAGACAAATTCCGCTGGAAAATATGCGCCACTCCTTACGTCGACAATCTGGATGCGCCTGGTTGCATCCTTGAGGAGTTCATGGGCGGTTTGCGGGAGCTCGTCCCACAGGTTCTTCCCCTTCCTGCTCAGTGCATAGATCAACTCCCGCATCGCCTTGCTCTCGTAACTTTTTGTCGCGCCAGGGTATGCCGATTTCTTCAGGATGAAGTCTCGCAGGTCCTTTGTCATTTGATCCAGCCCTGCCGGTTCCGAAAACACTGCCGAGTCGCCTTGCATGGCAATCACGCCTGGAACCCCGGCGGGGGAATCGTTCACGAGGATTGCGGCATCGAACTGGGGGTGCCCCGACAGCTTCTCGAAGGATGGGTCGACGATGTTTTCCACATCCAGCAGAAACTTGCCGACAGCGTTTCCAACAGGTGCCGACAGGATCAGTGTCTGCAATACCCGGTTGCGATAGCTGATGATAAAACGCGCCCGGTAGGTTTCGACCATGGGCGGCACACTGAAACGGAAAATACAGGCTTCGCTATCTGCTGTTTCCGGCAAGGTCAGAGGCTTGTGCTGACTCGGCAAGACATCTCCGTTGCCGGCACGCACGAGGGGAACGAAGTGCACCGACAGAATATTCTCGCCACGGGGAAGCTCTTCGCTTGAAAAGGTTCTGGTTGCGGCAACAGTGCCTTTCCGTGCAGCGGCGATGAATAACTCAAGCTCATAGCTCCTGTCCGCCAGCAATCGATCATCAACCTTCGGTCTGGCGTTTTTGTCGGTGACGTCATAGAGATCGAGTACCACTCGGCGCTGGTCAGGGGAGCGCTGTGGCTTCGCTGCCGGCTCTTCCTGGTTCCCGGATAGCGGCGCAGCAGCGGCTTCAAAAAGGCTGGGTTCCCCGTGTTCATGTATCCCAAGGTCTGCACCAAGTGCGATATCCGCCTCTTCCCAGGCGTGGGCTGCATCGGCACGCTCGGCGGCAGGAGGGCGGGCTGCGGTGCGAGGCGCGTCATCAATGAGTTCGCCGCGCCCGATAGGCAGTCCCTCGCCACCGGGGCCTGCACCGCGCGCCGGGGAGGCACCGCGACCCGCATAATAGTCCGCCGCGGCACCCAACAGGCCGAGAATCCACGGGCGATTTTTCGGGAAACGGTGCGTTGAGAGCAGCTTGGTTACCTCATTGATGACACGCTCGGGCTGTGCACGGGCAATGACCCAGGCCAGCTGGCCATCATCCAGGGCGGGCCGCTCCACCTCTATCTGTCCGCGCACAAGGTCGGCAACAGGCCAAGCCTCGGTGCGGGGGTACGCCGGAATGGCCCCGATGATTGGGTTGCCCAGCAGAATGGGCGCCGGTGCATCCGGATCCAATTCCAGGGCCCGCTTGTCGCCTTCGGCGACGGTTTGCGTCAAGAGTGCAGCAATACGCTTTGGTGGCAGGTAGAACAGGCTCTCGATTTCTTCCGGAGAGACCTCCTGCTCGAACAGTCGTCGGGGAAACTGCTCGGTGGCGGCAATGGCCTGATGTTCCTGCTCCGCTGATGGGGAGGAGAGAGGAACGGCAGAAAGGTCAATGCCTGTTTCTTCCTTCGGCTCGAGGGGCATGCCTTCGGCGTCGGCGATTCCGGTAGCGGCCCATGCAATCAATTGCACAAGCCGGGTATGCTCAAAATTCCGGTACTCGCTCTCCTGAGGACCTGGAAGTCGCACCAGGACATCAAGCAGGTGTTCGCACATCTGCCCCGGCACAGGACGCATGATTGCGATCGCGTCATAGGGGGTCCACGGATTTCCCCCGAACAGGGGAGGTTCAGGCTCTTTTCCTTCCAGGATCGCATCCAGGGACGCAAAGTCCCCAAGCCGCGCCATGACCAGGGCACGCCACAGGGACGCATTGGGCGCCGGGTCCGGCGGCAATGGCGGAACGTCCTCCGGTACGACACCGGCGTGCTCCAGTGGCATTGCCGCCAGCCATTCGAAACTCTCGCCGTGATCGCTCCTGGCCTGCTGCAGCAATGGCGCTATCCGCGATGGGTCGCCAACCCGTTCCAGGGCCGCTGCAACGACGTCCCGGTCTGGTTCACTGGCGTCATCCGCCATGCTGCGCAGCGTGTGACGCACTGACATGAGCGGAATACGGACCGCCAGAGCCAGGGCGGCGCGTCGTGCATCCGAGCCAGGAGGCTCCGACTGGATCACCCTGAAGTTTGCCCGGGCATAGTCATGCCATGCGTCAGGGGCCAAGGGAAACCGGGAAACGGCATCTAAAGCAGCGATGCGAACCATCGGATCCACGTCGTTTACGGCGATCTCCAGCAAGGGAACGATGGTATCGGCGCGTATCTCTTCGGTCATGGATCTTCTCCCAAGCCTTCAATAATCTGCCATTGCGATAACGGCGCCACGTAAATTTCGTGGCCGCTCTGCAATTCCCTATCCACCATTCCGTGTGCTGCCCGCAATGTTGGCGTGCATGCCTGGGAACGTAAGGGCGACGCTCGCCCAGGTTGATGAAATGACACCTGCTTCCGCCGCGCGATTACTAACATCCAACGAGCTGGAATGCTCCCCAATGGTAGAAATGCCGCCACCGCTCTCCGAGTTCGCCAGACCACATTGAACGTTGCGCCTCCGCAAACGCGAGTGCCTTCGGTTGCTTGTCAACGAGCCAGTTCCGGTAAAAACGGCGCATAAGGAATGTGGAAGAGCCGAGGTGTACGTCCCAAATGGGCGCAAGCACGCTGTTTGTACCGGCAGCCAGCAGCGCCCGCGTAACACCCCATAGCTCATCGCCGAGCACCGCCCTGGATCGACCAAGGGAGCAGGCTTGAATGGTCACATGATCCGCGGAGGTACCATTTACCATCAACGTCGCCGCCGTGAGTGATCCCACTCGATTAGCGTCCAGAGAAGGCAGTTCCGAACTGGTTGCGAGCAGCACGCCAGACTGCATGACCTCTGCACCCGATTCCAGGAAGCCATGTGCGAGAATGTGTTGCACACCGACCTCCAGCATATCTTTGAGTACGCGCTCGCGGGTCGCCTCAAGTCCAAAAGCCGAGCTAACCGGGCGGTCGCTTTCAGTCAGAACCTCCATTAACTCATGGTGCGCCCCGGAAAACGCCGAGACTGGATTCTTGTGCGCGGGAACGCTGGCGATGCCCACCCCCCGTCGGCGCCCAATCTCGCCATCCATGGCGCGCTGTTCCAGTAGCATGCCGGCGCGAATACTCGGTATGTGCTGGATCGCAGGGTGATCCCCCTGCTCCCAAAACAGCGGCAGCAACAGCGCACTCACGGGCACGTCGTGCCATAGGCCGTGAGGGCTGATATACAGCTTGCGCAGGCCCTTCATTTTTGGAACCAGAGGCCCTAGCATCCGCTCTTTGAGCGTGTTGAGCCGCTGGAAGAAGTGGTCGTGCCGCTCCGGGTGCAGATGGTCGATTGGATCGTTCTCCTCGTTACCGGATATACCTGCACGCAACGCTGCAATGGTCTGCACGAGAAACTCGGTATCGACCCGCGCCAGAGCAGGTTCAACGCCGGTTGCTCCGTGCACCACTAGATATATAAAGGTTCCATACGCGGAAGCGTACAGGGACAGAACACCGGTCTTCTCAGGTAACCAGGCAAGGATTTCATCCTTCGTCGGACCATGTGCAAAATCGGATGCTTCTCGAATCTGACGTGCCTGATCAGGCGTTAAATCGTGATCGAGAAACCATTCATAATCTGCCAACACGAGACGGGGGTCTACGTTGCCATGAACCAGATCCTCGCGGGCAGTCCCATACACGCGTTGCAGTTCCGGTTGCAGCTGCTCTTCAATATGACTGGGTGCAAAAGCCAAGTCTCTCTTAAAAAATCGTCCTTTTGCTTCGTCGGCGATCCCAAGTGCGGCCCATACAAAAGAGGCATCTTGCCGCCCCTCCGCCAACAAAAGGTATGCGAGTTGCAGTCGTGCGACGGTGTCGATGACGAGAATGCCGCCATACCTACTCCCCGGCGTGGGGGAGCGAACCGTCCTGCCTTTCAAACCTGACTGGATCGCGTAGGCCAATTCCAGATTCCTGGTGATGCTCTCAAGCAATCCGGGAGGAAGGCGCTCATTGACGCCCATTTCAACCAGGTCTGCTCTTAGATACAGGTCGCTTATGACCACGCACAGGCAGCAGAGCCGATCCAAATAAGACGCCTTATTTTCGAGTGAGTTAAGTACGTTCACAGCTGCCACCCCCTCTTCCAGCAACTTCATCACGTCATCGCCCTGATGACTGAGGAGTTTGGTCAGCGCTACGATCCGATAGAATACTGCGGTCACTCGCAGCTTGGGTTCGTTGGTGATTACGTCGCTGCGAAGCAAGGCATCCAACTCGGCAACGGCTTGGCGATGATCGCCACTCAAGTCTTTTTCCCGCGCGAGATCAAGATCAATGGCGGCCAAATTGCGTAGCACCCGGGCGTTCGTTTCGCGCCCTATTTTGGCCCGCGCCAGTTCCAGATGGGTTTTCGCAGTGCTGAGCATTGACTGCAGAAACTCTCCGGAATTTGCACTCACCCGCTCCCCTTCTGCCTCCCAGTGTGCGAGCAGGTCAAGAATTGCCAGTCCATAGCTCATGTGCACGTACCCTTCATGCTCTGACGCCCCGTCAGAGCCGAGCAAGCTGCACGCCCGTTCAAAATAGCGATGCGTATGGTCAATGTCGCCGAGAAAGGACGTCGCAATTCCACCAAAACGCAAAATCGTGACCGCGAGATCGTTTCGCCCAATAGACTGGGCGAGTGCGCTTGCCTGCTCCGCAGTCCAATCCGCGTAGTCGTACATCACCTTCTTGTACAACAGTTCGGCAATGAGTCCGCCCTGAGCGGCAAGCCATTCTTCCGGCACCGCGCCATGCTGCCTAAGGGCATGGGAGTAGGCCCGGAACGCGGCAAGGGCATTGCCCGCCTTTCGCGCCATATCCGCTTCCACGGCATACATGTTTCTATCATTTTGATCGAGTACTTCGCGTGTCCCGACCAAGACAGTAATCATATGCCGGATCGCCTCCGGGTCATGGTCACGCGTCTTGAAACTGAATTCGCCATCAGCGGAACGTACGCCGTACTCTCCGAGAAGAGAATCAGGATCGGGAGCGAACTGGGTAACTTGGTAGCTTTTGCCGTCGACCTCCAGCGAAAATGTATAGCTAAGCGACATGAGAACACTGCGCGCTATCGCCGCTGGCTCATATTCAGAACCGGCATACGCCCCAATGTGATACTGCTCAGCTCCGCGCTGAAGCATGCAAAGGATGGCTGGCAGCGTGTTCCAGTGTTCATACGTCCGCTTGGCCTGCGTCAAGACGCTCACCAGAATAGTCTCCAGCTTGGCGTGAACCTTTCCAAGGTCATCCACATGGGTCACAACGACAACGGTCGGAGCATCCTGATTTGAGAACACAATGGCGATGAAGGGAAACGCCTCGGAGATGCTAACGTGCCGGATATTGGCTGCAGGCTCAGTGGGCATCGGCAATACCTCTTCGAAACGTTTCCAGGTCCGGCGCCTGCGACGACAATGAAAGCTCCCGTACTCGCCGCCGACAGAGTGTATTGACTAGGCCTGCCCGGGCCAGTGCCTGCATAAAACATGCATCGCCGATTTTCGGTCTGCGGACGGCAAAGCATTGCCGTTTCATCATCGGTCCCGGCTCAGCCCAGCGACCACTCCGGCACCGGCCAGCCCTGCGGTGGATCGAGTGCAAAATGGGCGCGAGTACGCAACGCGACATCTGCCAGCGCGTAACCCCAGTTAATCAGATGCCCCTGCTCACGCGGTGCAAAGCTATTGAGGCGGGTCGGGATGTCCTCCAGGGCGGCAGTGGCATTGTTGTCCGTGACTAGCGCATCGGGATCCTCGTATTCTCCTATCCTGGTGCCAATCCCCCAGTAGCCGCCTCGCTTCCGCTCTGCCTTGAAGTCGCTGACAAGCCACCTCTTGCGCAACGCACGGGTCTGATCAATCAGGATGTCGCGCACCCGGCCAAGCTGCAGGAGGTCGTCCTCAAAGGGCGATTCATCTATCGCAAAGGGCGCGCCCGCGTCGCTGACCAGTATGATATCCACGTTGTCGAGCAGCGCTTCCAGGCCCATGTTGTCATACACACCACCATCGGCAAGTACGATACGACGGCGCAATTTTTCCAGGTTCGGCAGCTGCGTGTGTGGTTCCTCCCATGTCGCAGGGTCTGTGTTGAGCACGAATGGCGAGAAGATCGGCGGAAAGGCACTGGAGGCAGCCACTGCATCTGCCAGACGTACATCTGTAGCCCGAGATATCCCCAGGTAGTAGTCTGCGATGTAATGCTGGCAGAAACGAAAACTACGCCCAGTCTGCATATTGGTGGCGTAGAAAACAAAAGTAGGAGCAGCCCCATTTTTCGAATCCGGCAACTCGCGCAGCAGTGTTCCACCGAACAGATCATCCTTATAGCGCTTGGCAAGGAACTCACCGGAGGTTTTGAACGGTACGAGGTGCCCAAGAACCGCGGTGCCGATGTCAATGGTGTGACTGCAAAACTCCTGCACGGGCTGTGCTATGACTTCTTCGAAATTACTCGCACGGCCATCCTGGAAAGTCAGCTGGCGCCAACGATGCGCAAGCACACCGGCCATTATCGAGCCGCCAGAAACACTGGTGATACGGTCCAATCGCCCCAGCAGACCTGCCTCATTCAACCGCCAAAGGCTGCCCAGACCGAAAAGCGTCGCTCGAAATCCCCCACCGGACAATGCCAGGCCAATGGTCCTGTTTTCCGTATCCATCAATTGTCCCCTCTCTCGATGCTGATAGCCTGATAGCTGGGTCTGCAAAGCGCTACATTCTGCCTCCCACCCTTGACTGAGCAATCACGAAATTGCCTTGCCTTTGCCAAAAAAGTCCTTCATGCACCCGCAAACTCCATTCGCTGTGTGAGCCGCTGACACAAACGTTTCTACAACCCGACCACGCAACGGCCCTCGGTGCAGGCACAGCGACGCAATGATTACTTTATGCTTTCGCTTTTAAAGATAGCAGGGATTCGAAACAGATAGGCCAAATACTGTAGCAGTCCAATTTCCTCGGACACCCCAATAGGTGCGGGGCACTTGGCACACAGTCTGACAGCGCAAGCTGCAGTTCCGCTTATTGAGAAAGGCTTGGACGTAAATGAACTATATGGGGCTAAAGGCCTGGAAGGCCCTTAAATTCCCGATGGAACCTGCAGATTCAGCGACCCTCGAAGGCAGGTCCCATCCAATAGGAGCGCCGCCCGGCAGATAAACTGCAACGATATGCGTCACTTTTGGACAAAGTGCAAAATTATGGGTTTTGAACCCAAAATTCGGACGCTTTAAAAGCATAAAAAGGCGGGTGTCGAATTGCATTCCAGATTGAGCCACTTTGCCTGAATTTTTGCATTTAACATTGATCCGCCTCAATAAATGCAACCCAACGAGTTACCTGCGCCATTCCAATATTCGGCGGATCAACCTGCAATGCAAAAGATGGGTCAATCTGCTGCGCAATTCAACGCTCTATGGTTTACCTTCAGTTTTCGCGCTTCTTTTTGTTCGTCACACCATGCGGCAACAACCGGAATCTTCAGAAAAAACCGCCCTACCCTTTTCTCTCGCGCCCGCAGGTGTTGATGCCGAAAATCGCGTTGGCCGGGCAGAACCGCACGATTGCGGTGACCAGCGCGATAAACGCTACCGCAAGTATCACAATTTTCCAGACCATTTCCATGGGCACTGCCAAGCCCACAACCAGCAATACGATCCCGAGTACGATGCGACCGGTACGATCAATTCCGCCAACATTGCATTTCATGATTTCCTCCTGATATCAACTGAACAATATCTTTATAGTTTATGGAGAAAAAGACGCTTTGCTTAAACAGACAGGCCGCCACTTATTGCACTTTGCACTGAAAACAAGCGGACCCCCGCGTACGGCATTCACGAAGCTGATCTGAACGTGATTGTGGCGAACTGCTGCGGCAGCCGCTTGGAGACTAACCCCAATCGACCTCGCAGGTGAGAATGTTCGGGCAATCCTCCGGCGCCGCTTAAGCCATCATGCAATGTCGCCCTTGGTGTTCAGGCCTTCCAGCTTGACGCATGCTTCCTCGCTCGGATGCTTCGGATCGCGCAGTGCGTCGATTTGGCACAGATATTCGTTTCCCGCCATATCCCGCAAATTTACCAAGGGGCTCGGGCCAAGGGCTTCAAAGCTGCTGGAATCGGCGAAAATGAAATCGAAATCGCCGTTGACGTCAACTTCCAGCTTGCCACCATGGCTTTCTCCATAGTCGCGCCAGCGCGTGTGGATATCTCCGCCTTCAATTACAGGAGACATCCGGGATGTCATCCTATCGTGCCAGGCAACCATGACGGGCTCGCCGCTATTCAGTTCTTTGGCTAGAGTGGCAGCAATCCTGCTGGCCATCTTGTAGTCCATATCTACGTCAGTAACATTAACATTAATGTTTTTCATTTTTCCATCCTTCCGGCCATTCCGGAATCCGGCATTGGCCAATGCGATAGGTTGATAAAGAAGAAGACGTTTGTTATTCCGCTGGAACCGCAAGCGTCGGTTCGCTTGCCACCGGCATTACATCACGCTGCCGAATGAGGGATCCATGCTGTATGCCGGCAACGGCAGCCCTGCGATCTTGTAGGTCTGCACCACCGGACCATGGGGGAACAGGTGATACAAGTACTTGCGCCCGCCTTTGCGGGCGAATTCCTCTTCCAGCAACCTTTGAACAGCACGGCCGCTCGGACAGGGGCCGCATCGCTGGTAATAATCGCGGAGAAAATCAACGACTTCCCAGTGCTCCCGTGACAAGGTGATGTGTTCTTCCTCCGCCATCTTTTTGGCGAATTCCTCGGACCAGTTTTCAAGCTCAAGAAATTCGTCTGCGGGGGGCGCGCCTTCATTGGCGATGGCTTTGTTGATATCGTACATTTTGGCCTCCTGGCTTCAAGCCGAGACACTGCCGCGATCTGGCGGCGCGGGGTAAATTATCATTTAGTATCTTTATTTTCTAGATTGGTTGAGTGCATTAGTCAAGTAAGCTTCTTGCAAAACCTCCGCCTGCGCGAAATTAACCGCCGGATGGATAGAAGATGAGCGCCATTGCTGGTTCATGCTTTATGGTGTTGAACTGCATCCCTGATTGACCCGTCTTCCTGTATTTCTAAATGACCCGCCTAAGTTAGGTCATTAGCTTGCAATCACAGAGACGGGTCAATGTTAGGTGCAAATTTCAAAACCAATGGCTCAATCGGTAATCCAGGATGCAAGGATGCATCTCAATACCCCATACCACGAAAAGGCTCACGCGCGTATTATGGTGGGGTTGATCGGTACTTTACTTCTCTCATGAACACACTATTTCGAATCAAGTTTGCGTTTCTGGCCGTCGCGTTCTGCTACTGTGCATCAGCCGGCGCAGATGAGTCAGTTCAGCCCGCTGCGGGCGCGCCAGCGCCTGTCGTTGTAAAGGTTGAGAAGGCAATAGAGCATGGCGCGAAGGCTGCTGCTGGCGGTGTCGAAAAGGGCGTGACAGCAGGCGCGCATGGGGTCGAGCGTGGCGCGCACGCTGCTGCCAGTGGTGTTGAGCGCGGTGTAAAGGCTGCCGCGAGAGGCATCGAACACGGCGCAACAGCCACGGCCCACGCTGCCAAGACTGTCGCAAGGAAGGTGGGCACATCTCCCGCACCTTCCTCTTCGACAAGTCACTGAGCTTGGTCGGTTTTCGGCTGGTCGAGGCTGCGAGCAAAGGGACGGCGCCTAACCCCTCTCTACGGACGGGCAGCGGCGTTCCGCCATTGCCCGCAGGTTATGTCAAACGTTGAACGTCTGCTATCCGAACCGGCAAATTTCCGCTTCCGGACGAAAGTGACAGTTCGTAATTTTTAAAAGCGGACGTTCCGTCCCGCTATCCCAAGTGCCTTTGAGAAAATCGCCACCGTCCGCTTAGGCCGATTATGCACAGTCCTCGATTATGTGAAGTGAAGGATCGAAATGCGCACCAAACGCTGATTGGCAGCGGCAAGCGCGAATTTCGACCTTCACATAATCACAGCGTCTTCAGGAAGTTGATCAGCGAGTCAGGTGCCCGGTAGCGCTGGATCTTGGCCTCTGGTTCGTGAAGCCTGGCCAGCGCGCATTCCTTCATCTTCAGGTCTGCCTCGACGTAATGGTGTGTAGTTGCCGGGCTCCCATGGCCAACTGCGTTGCAGGTGACCGTGCACCTGATGCGGCACGGCGCATAGTAGTGGATTTAATAATGGTCTCCTGAAGTAGATCCACTACTTCAGACAAGAGCAGAAATTATGTCCAGCAGACAGCAGCATCAACCGCTGCCGTGCCACTTCTCACCTACCTCTCAGCACAATCCGTTCTAAAACTTCACATAATCGAGGACTGTGCATAATCGGCCTTATGTGAAGCTTCACATAAGGCCGAGCTGCAGACATTCGCTGTTGTTAGCCTGATTGACCGTAACGGGTCGGGCAGTTGCATGCCGCGACCAGACGTTCAATGCCCGACGCAGATGACGAGCTGCCAGTTTCACTGGAGGCATCGTTTGGCAACCGGCTCTTTGGCGGGCATTGCCAAAGAATTTGTATATCAGCACAGCGTTTAACTATCCGCCAGCAGTGGCGACAATCGGCAAACTTAAGCTTTTGGAGCGTAGGCAATGCAATAGCCTTGCGGGCTGATTGCGCCTTCTACCACCTTGCAAGTGCCTTTTGCCTTGGCATTTTTGCCGGGTATAAATTGAATGCAGTTACTGCATTCCAGTTTCCCTTTTGGGTGATCCTGATATTGCATGGCCGCCTGACTCGCTTTGGCTGCAGCAGACGCTTCCTTGCTGGCAACGACAACCGGCACAACTGCGATACTTGCCAAAAGAGCTGCGCCTTTGAGGAACGAACGACGAGATACTTTTTTGCTATTTAAAGTGTCCAACTTAGTGTCCAACTTAGTGTCCAACTTAATCTCCTATTAAGAAAGAAAAGCAAACCCATAAAAGAATCCGGCATGGCATTCTAAAAATGCAGCCTATAGCCAATGCCATATTGCATTAGCTGCGTTGTCATTCTAGTCCGGTTTGCCTTCTCTCGAAAGGCATGCCGCGCTTATCCGCTGGCGCAGGCCGGCCTGGATGACCCGGCGCCTCGCCGACATCAGCACATCGTCACGCGGTATCCAGCGCGCGGGAAGTGCACGGCAACCCGCCCGCAATCCGCATGCTCCCGCGATATGGCGATTGTGTCGCGATCGACTGCGAGGACGTTTCCCGCAACGGGCTGGTCACCGCCGTGTGTGATGGGCACGATCGTGACTTTCATGCCGGGCCTCAGACCCTGCGGGTCACGTGCATCGGTTTTTTCCGCTGCCTCGGGTTCTGCCGCCTTCGCAATAGCCATCGCCTCAACCGGTGTCATTGGCGTCGACGTACCATGGCCGATCGCCTGCATGCGTTGCGCCCAGGCGTTGAGCATCGGGAACTCGGCCAGGAACTCCTGCGCCGCCGCATAGCGTTCGCGCACGAACCAGACGAGGTACCAGGCGAGCAGGTCGGACATGCCGGGCTCGCCGCCCAGCATGAAATGTTGTCCGCTCGCCAGGCACGCTTCCAGCCAGCCGAGCTGAGGGCGCAGCTGGGCAAGCGTGTGCGGCAGGTCGGCGGCTTCTTTTTTGAGATCGCCCTGCGCACCCAGATAGAGCCGCGTGCGATCCGCGATAAGCGCTGGCGGCAGGCTGTCGGCAACCGGTGCGAAAGCCACGCTGAACGCAAGCTCGAACATCGACCCATCGCTCCAGCGCGAGAGCGCGAAGGGCAGGCCCGCATCCTTGTTCGGGAAAAAGCTCGGGCTCGGCACCCGGCGTTCCAGCTCGCGCAGGATGCACTGCGTATCACAATAGATATCAGCGCCGATTTGCATGACCGGAATGCGGCGGTAGCCGCCAGTCATGGCGAACAGTTCCGGCCGGTCCGGCAGCCGGTTGTGTTCGACGGAGCGCCAGGCGAGATTCTTGATGCCCATTCCGGTGCGTATCTTTTCTGAGACAGGCGATGCAGGGTAATGGTGAATAATGATTTCGGCCACGGCGTCAGTTCCTCGATCTAGTACGTATTACATTGAGCGGTGGCAAAGCAGTCCAGGCACAGGCGTCTGCTCATTTCACCACCCCTGCTGTCTGGCCGAACAGTATCGAGCGCGAGGTATCGGATACCACTGGCCGCTCATTGATCTCCTGCGCCACCTGATAGGCGCGTTGCACGGCCGGTCGCGCCTGGATCGCCTCGAACCAGCGCTTGATGTGCGGGAAATCTTCAAGCTTTTGGCCCTGGCGCTCATACGGAACGATCCAGGGATAGATGGCCATATCCGCAATCGAATAGGCGCCGGCAACGAATTCACGATCAGCCAGGCGCTTGTTCAGCACGCCATACAGCCGATTGGTTTCCTTGACGTAGCGCTCTATCGCGTAGGGGATGGGTTCGGGCGCGTATTGCACGAAATGGTGGTTCTGTCCGGCCATCGGGCCGAGCCCAGCCATTTGCCAGAACAGCCATTGCATGACTTCGGCACGCCCGCGAATATCGGCAGGCAGAAATTTTCCGGTCTTTTCCGCGAGATATTGCAGAATGGCACCGGACTCGAACAGACTGATCGCGGCACCGCCATCTGCAGGCGCATGGTCGATGATCGCCGGAATGCGATTGTTGGGCGCGATCCTGAGGAAATCCGGCTGGAACTGATCGCCGGTACCGATGTTCACCGGCACAATCGTGTAGGGAACGTCCGCCTCTTCCAGGAAGATCGTGACCTTGTGGCCATTCGGCGTAGTCCAGTAATAGACGTCGATCATTTCTGCATCCTCATTCCTGTGTCGCGCGGACCGCGCTGGCTGCGGCTACCCTGGATCCAGCACGCCTCACGGAGAAGTTATTCTGCATCGCTTGCGCCGAGCTGTTTTTCGATGCGGTGGGCGAATACCGTCATTTCCTTCGCAGCCTGCTTGTCGCCTTTGGCTTCGGCGACGGCAATGCCATCGCGGTAGGCGGCCAGCGCTTCGGCAGGATGTCCGGATTCGACCAGCGCACGGCCAAGCAATTTCCAGGCGGCGGAGTATTTCGGGTCCTGCACCACGGCCTGCTTCAGGTGATTTGCGGCATTGGCAGGATCGCCGGCCTTGAGATATTCGTTGCCAAGGGAGAAGCGCAGCAGGGCGTTGTCCTTGCCTGCGGCAAGCATTTTTTCGAAGCTCAGTATGATGGGTATGGTCATGGTTATTTGCGCCAGTAAGCCGGAGTGAATAATACCAGCAGGGTGAAAATTTCGAGTCGGCCAAGCAGCATGGCGAAGCTGCAGACCCAGGTCTGAAAGTCAGTGAGGATGGCGTAGGTAGTGGCCGGGCCGACTTTGTTCAAGCCCGGACCGGCGTTATTGATGCAGGCGATAACGGCAGAAAACGACGATACGAAATCCAGCCCGCTGGCGACCAGTATCAGGGTGAGTGCGACGATGCTGGTGACGTACAGCATGACCAGCGCCTGTACGGCAAACACAATCTGGTTGCTGATGACGGTCTGACGAATTTTGACCGGCAGCAGGGCGGCGTTATGAATCTGTTTTTCCAGCTCGCGTTTGCCCTGTTTCAGCATCAGCAGGGTGCGGATCATCTTGATGCCGCCGCCGGTCGAACCGGAACTGACGGTGACACAGCTCAGTAGCAGCATGACCAGTGGCACGAACATCGGCCAAAGGTTGAAATCGGTGTTGGCAAAACCGCAGTCGGTAGCGATCGACACCAGGTTGAAGCTGACGAAGCGCAGCGCTGTCCAGTAGCTCGCGTAAGTGCCGGCATGCCAAAGGTAGAGCGCCAGGCTGAGGCAGGCGATCAGGATCACGCCCAGCAACGGCAGCACTTCCGGGTCGTTCAGATAGACCCGCAACGAGCGACCGCTCAAGGCCAGAAAATGGGTGGCAAAGTTCATCGCGGCGAGCAGCATGAAGACGATGAGCACAGCCTCGATGGCAGGGGAATTGAAGTAGCCGATGCTGGCGTCGTGGGTGGAAAAGCCGCCCAGCCCCATGGTGGCGAAGGCATGGCAAACCGCATCGAACCAGCTCATGCCGGCGAGCCTGAGCGACACGATACAGGCCACGGTGATGCCGCTGTATGCCAGCCACAGCGCCTTGGCGGTCTGGGCGATGCGCGGCGTGAGCTTGCTGTCTTTCATCGGGCCAGGAGTTTCGGCCTTATAAAGCTGACGACCGCCGACGCCCAGCAGCGGCAGGATGGCGACTGCCAACACGATGATCCCCATGCCGCCCAGCCAGTTGAGCAGGTGACGCCACAGGTTGATCGACTTGGGCAGCTGGTCCAGGCCGCTCAGCACCGTGGCACCGGTGGTGGACAGGCCGGACATGGTTTCGAAATAAGCGTCGGTAAACGACAGGTGCGGCATATAGAACAGCAGCGGCAGCGTGGCGAAGGCGGGCAGCACGGTCCACACCAGCACCACCAGCAGGTAGCCATCGCGGATTTTCAGTTCACGACGCAGGTGGCGGGTGGAAAGCCACAGCAGCAGGCCGGCGGCGAAGGTGATGAGGATGGCTTCGTCGTAGGCGTGGAGGGCAGCGTCCTGATAATAAAACGAAACCGCCAGCGGCGTCAGCATGGTGAAGGCGAACAGCAGCACGACCAGCCCGATCACGTTCAGGATGGGGAAAACGCGCAGCATTTATAAAAATCCGAAACCGACCTGGAACAGCTTTTCCACCTTGCGCACCATTTGCTTGTTGGGTACGAACAGAATGATGTGATCTTCCGCCGCAATCAGCGTGTCGTGGTGGGCGATAATGACTTGCTCGCCGCGAATGATGGCGCCGACGGTCACTCCCTCCGGCCATTTCACTTCGTCCACACGGCGGTTCACCAGCTTGGAGGTTTTTGCATCGCCATGCACAACGGCTTCGAGCGCTTCCGCCGCGCCCCGGCGCAAACTGTGCACCACCGCCATATCTCCGCGCCGCACGTGCGCGAGCAGCGGCCCGATGGTGGCCTGGGCCGGTGAAACCGCGATGTCGATCTGGCCGCCCTGTACCAGGTCCACGTAACTGGCGCGGTTGATCAGCGCAATCACTTTGCGCGCGCCCATGCGCTTGGCCTGCAGCGAGGCCATGATGTTGTCCTCGTCGTCGTTGGTGAGCGCGCAAAATACGTCCATGTCATCGATATTTTCGTCGCCGAGCAGGGTTTCGTCAGTGGCATCGCCCACCAGGATCAGGGTGTTGTGCAGTTCGGCGGCGAGCCGCGCGCTGTTGTTTTTGTTGTGGTCAATGAGCTTGACCTGATAGTCGTTTTCCAGCGCGGCAGCGAGACGGCGGCCGATATTGCCGCCGCCGGCAATCATTACCCGGCTTATTTTTTTATCAAGGCGGCGCATTTCTTTCATCACGCTGCGAATGTTTTCGGTGGCAGCAATAAAAAAAACTTCGTCGCCGGATTCGATCACCGTGCTGCCTTCCGGGATGATGGCGCGGTTGCCCCGGAAAATCGCCGCCACGCGCGCATCCAGATTCGGCAAGTGTTCGCGCAAATAGCGCAACTCGTGCCCCACCAGCGGGCCGCCGTGATAAGCGCGCACCGCGACCAGGCGTACTTTGCCGCCGGCAAAGTCCAGCACCTGCAATGCTCCCGGATGGTCAATCAGGCGCCGCAGATAATCGGTGATTTCCTGCTCCGGGCTGATGGTGTAATCCACGCACAGATTTTCCGCCGAAAAGATTTGCGGGTGCTTGAGATAATCGGCTGCGCGGATGCGCGCGATCTTGGTGGGAATATTGAACAGCGATTCAGCCAGTTTGCATGCCAGCATGTTGGTTTCATCGCTCTGCGTCACCGCCACCAGCATGTCGGCGTCTTCCGCCCCCGCTGCGCGCAACACCGAGGGGTGCGAAGCGGAACCCACCACGGTACGCAGGTCGAGGCGATCCTGCAGCAGCGCCAGCCGGTCTGCGTCGAGATCGACGATGGTGAGGTCATTCGCCTCTGACACCAGGTTTTCCGCCAGCGTCGCACCCACTTGCCCGGCACCGAGGATGATGATTTTCAAGGTTCGGCCCTTTTTCCGGGCTTGATACCGAGCTGTTTCAATTTTCGATACAGATGGGTACGCTCCACCCCGGCATGCTCAGCCACGCGGCTCATGTTGCCTTCTTCCCGCGCGATCAGACGCTCGAAATAACTGCGCTCGAAAGCGTCACGCGCCTCGCGCAGCGGCAGCTCCGCAGCCACCTCCACCGTTGCCGGTGGCGAAAGGCGCGGCGCCAACGGGCGCAGCGCATGCTGCACGGCTTCGGCGCTGATTTCGTCGGCGTCCGCGGTCATCACCAGCGTGTTTACGATGTTATCCAGCTGCGGCAGATTACCCGGCCAGTCCGCATTGCGCAGCGCATTCAACGCGGCGGTGCCAAACCGGCGCGGCGGCAGCTGGTTGGCTTCCACCAGTTGCGCCAGCATATAGGCGGCAATGTCGGGAATGTCTTCACGGTGCTCGCGCAGGCTGGGTACACGGATGGTGAGCGCACCCAGCGCGTAATACAGGCGACTGTCGAATTCACCCTCGGCAGCACAGCGCGACAGGTCATCGCTGCTTACGCACACCACACGCACGTTATGCTTTTCGGCGCGCTCCAGTGCCAGCGCCAGGCCTTTTTGCGCGAGCTTGCCCAGGTTGGCGACTTCCGGAATGTACAGTACCCCGTCGCGCGCCTGCTGCAGCAAATCCAGCGGCGCATCCACCAGGCGGGCGGTATCGTCCAGCTCAACCCAGTTGCTGTTGGCAGGCTGCAAAAAGCGCGCACAGATACGCGCCCCGCTACCCGCCTCGGCCAGCAGCAACACCGGGGTTTTCAGGTTGGCGATTCGGGTAAGCTGTTCTTTCAGGTGCTGGATCAGTGCACCGCGCCCCAGCCCGGCCAGGCTCATGCTGGGCTGGGCGCGGGCTTCGCCGGGCTTTAGTACACGCTTGATGGTGGACAGTAATTTATGCAGCGCAATGGGCTTTTCCAGAAAGTCCGCCGCGCCCAGGCGGGTGGCTTCGACTGCGGTATCGATGGTACCGTGGCCGGACATCATCACTACCGGCATGGTGAGCTGGCCGTTGCCCGCCCACTCCTTGAGCAGGGTAATGCCGTCGGTATCCGGCATCCAGATATCCAGCAGCACCAGATCGGGACGCGCTTTGTGTCGCAATGCGCGGGCCGTGCCGGCATTCTCCGCCAGACTGATGTCGTAACCTTCGTCGGTAAGAATTTCCGAAAGCAGTTCACGAATACCCGGCTCGTCGTCCACTACCATAATCTGACCGCTCATACTTTAGCCTCCATGACGGATGCCACTGGCAGGCGGATACACACGCTGGCGCCGTGCGGCCTGATGTTCTCGATGCGAATCATGCCGTGATGTTCCTCGATAATTTTCTTGACAATAGCCAGCCCCAAACCGGTGCCCTTGGGTTTGGTGGTGGCATAGGGCTCAAACAGGCGTTCCATGAGCGCAGGCGGAAAACCCGGCCCGTTATCCGCAATGGTGAGCTGGACGCCGCTTTCGCCCTGTGCAGTGGATAGCATTATGTGCGGTTCGGGCGAATCGGTCAGTGCATCCTGGGCATTCTGCAGCAAATTATGGATGACCTGGCGCAGCAGCTTGCGATCCCCCGATACCTGCGGCAAATCCGGCGCCAGATTAAGCACCATGCCTGGCGCTGGTTCATACAGGCTCAATACCTCGCGCACCAGCGCATTGAGTTCTATCGTCTCCAGTTGCACGGCCGGCGTGCGCGCATATTCGGCAAAGGCGTTGACCATTTCTTTCATCGCCGATACCTGGTTGACGATGGTCTGGGTAGAGCGTGTCAGCGTATCGGCATCAGCGGCATCGAGCTTGCTGGCAAACTTGTGCTGGATGCGCTCGGCGGAGAGCTGAATCGGGGTCAGCGGATTTTTGATCTCGTGCGCCAGCCGCCGCGCCACCTCGCCCCAGGCGGCATCGCGCTGCGCCTTGATCAGATGGGTAATGTCATCGAACACCAGTACATAGCCATTGTCCACCCCGCTTGGCAGATGGGTGCCGTGGACCAGCAAAGTACGCTTGTTGCCATCCGCACCATATTCAATCTGCTGGCGCCAGCTGAGGTCGCCATGCAGCTTGAACTGTGCGGCGATCTCCCCGGCAAATTCGGCCAGCGCGGGCGCCCGGCTACCCCATTGATAGAGTTGCGCACCCCGCAGCGTGCCCATCGTCACGTCGAGCAACTGCTCGGCCAGCGGGTTGATGCTGCGCACCTGCAACTGTTCGTCGAACGCGACCACGCCCGAGGTCAGGTTGGCGAGTATGCTTTCCAGATAGGCATGCGATTTTTCGATCTGCTCGCGGCTCACTTCAGCGGCATTGCGCGCTTCGGCCAGCTGACGCGTCATGCGGTTGAACGACTGGGTCAGGATGCCCAGTTCGTCGCGGCTGTGCACCGGATGCATCTGCGTGAAATCGCCTTTGGCGACGGCACGCGTACCCTTGGCCAGGGCGCGCAGCGGTGCGGCCATCTGCTCGCTGATGAGAAACGCCAGCGCCACCGTGGCCAGCAGCGCCAGCAGCATGGCCAGCGTCAGCGTCAGGCCATACAGGCGTTTCAAACCCAGCCGCGACAGCGACAACTCCTGATAATCCTGATACGCCGTGCGCACCGCTTCGGCATCCTCGGCCAGTTTGGGCGGCACCGGCTGCATCAGCTGCAATACGCGGATATTTTCGGTGAACGACAGCAGATTGACCGGCACCACCACGCGCACGAACAGGCCCCGATGGGGGATGGATTCGATGCGCGAGTAGGGCTGTTGCTGGCGCACCTGCCACAGGATGGTGTTGCCCGGAATCATTGGCAACATCCCGGCGCGCTCGTTGCCGGCAAAGGCGATGATTTTGCCGCGCTCGCTGAACAGGGTGGCCTCCTGCACCCCGGACTGCTCGCGCAGATTGTTCAGCAAGTGGATGTGCGCGGTGGGTGGCTGGTCAGCCAGCGCCAGCGCCATGGATTCGGCCTTTTTGGTGAGCTCGCGCTGCAGGTTGTCGAGCACCGCCTGCCCCAGGTTGAGGCCGCTACCCAGCGCATTGTCCACGCGCACATCAAACCAGGATTCGATACTCTTGGACAAGAATTGCACCGACACGCCGTACACCACCGCGCCCGGCAGCAGCGCCATCAGGCCGAATACCAGCATCAGCCTCACGGTGAGCTTGGCACCAAACACGCCGTGCTTGATCTTGCGGCGCAGTTGCACTATCTGATAGCCCACCAGCACCAGCAACGCCGCTACCAGCGCACCCGTTACCGCCAGCAGAAACGGGAAATTGCGGGCGAACAGCTCGGTATTGGCGCTGGCGCTGGAAAGCAGATATACCAGCACGGCACCGACGCCGAACCCGAGCAGAACCAGGTACTTCATCTGCTGCTGCTCACGGCGACATGCTCCACACAAACGGCGCGGATTCAAGATCCCACTTGCGCGAGCTGATGGCGTTGATTTGCAGCGGCTTGGGCAACTGCGACACATCCATGCGCATGCTCAGGCTGGCCTCGTAGCTGTAGCGCTTGTATAGCAAACGCCGATCCAGCACGGGCCAGGCGTTGATTTCGCCCAACGCAGCGAGCGCATCATCGAGCGTGTCAAAGCTGAGCTGTTGCGAATCCGTTGCAAGCAGGTACTGACGCAACAGCGGATTATAGGTAAGCCGGATATTGTGAGTGACCTTGGCGATTTCTTCGTTGAGCCAGTACCAGCGCTGACGATGGAATTCGAATTCGGTAATGAAATTAAGCGCGATGCCTTTTTTGAGGGCTTCTTCCAGTGTGGGGCCGAGTGTCACGCTCAGCTGTGCATTGAGCTGATATACCTCGTCCACCAGCTTGAGCTCGGCGGATTTGATCTGGATGCCCTCGTTCGCCGCGCGTCCGGCGGGGGCGAACAGGGTGAGTTGCAGGAACAGCGCCAGCATTACCGGCGCCAACAAGCTAATTCTTGGCAAGCAGCGCATAAAAAAAACCGTCGTGTTGGTCATTGGGCAGCAGCTGGCCGGGATTGATCCATTCACCTGCCAGACTCAGCTGGCGCGCATCTTCATGCCGGCCAAGAAAGGCATCCACCTGGCGCTGATTTTCTTCGGGAAAAATGGAACAGGTTGCGTACAGCAATTTACCACCGTGCGCCAGGCACCGCCAGAGCGCCGGCAGCATGGCGGCCTGCTGTGCCGCAAAATGCACAATATCGTCCGGGCGCCGCAGCCATTTGATGTCGGGGTGGCGGCGTACCACGCCCGAAGCCGAGCACGGCACATCGGCGAGGATACGGTCGAACGGCTGGCCATCCCACCAGGTGTCGGGCTGTGCGGCATCGCCGCTGGCAAGCGTGGCCTTGAGGCGCAGACGATCGAGGTTTTCACGTACACGCTCCAGGCGAGCCGTGTCAGAATCCAGCGCGGTGAGCGCCACATCCGCAGTTTCCAGAATATGTCCGGTCTTGCCGCCCGGTGCAGCGCAGGCATCCAGCACACGCTGACCATCGTGCAAATCCAGCAGCGGCGCGGCAAGCTGCGCGCCGGCATCCTGCACCGACACCCGTCCGGACGCAAAGCCCGGCAGTTGCGCCACAGCAATCGGCTGCGCCAGCTGCAGTGCGAATTCGCCGGTTTGCGTGGCCTCCACCCCCGCATCACGCAGCAGTTCCAGGTACGCTGCGGTGCTGCCGTGCTGCTGATTCACTCGCAGCGTCATCGGCGGATGCTGATTGCCCGCCGCCAGCGCCGCCTGCCAGTGTTCCGGATAGGCGACGCGCAGCCGGTCTATCCACCACTGCGGGTAATTCCAGCGCACGCTTTCTTTCTGGATAACCGTGGCAGCGAGCGCATCGGCCTGCCGCAGGTAGCTGCGCAACACGCCATTGACCAGCCCGCGCGCCCACGGCTGGGTCGCGGCGGCGGCTTCCACTGCCTCGTTGACCACGGTATGCGTCGCATCCGGGCGGGTGCGCAGCTGGCGCAATGCCACCACCAGCAGCGCGGCGATCACGCTGTCCTTGAGCGGGTTGCTCAGCAGCGCGTCACGCAGCGCCGCCAGCAGCGCATACTCGCGCAGACTGCCGTAGCTGATGTCCTGCACTGTGGCGCGCCCCGCTTCAGGTTGCTGCGCCAGCACGCGGTTGAGATTCTGGCCTTTGTGCACCACGGCGTCCACGGCGTAGGCAGCACGCTTCAATAACTGGCGCAACGGGGGTTGATGGATGGGTTCAAACATGCAAAATTAACCGGGTTAATCCCCACACGCCAAACGCCGCCACCAGCAGCCCGGCTGCCAGTCGCACGCCCGGTTTGCGGGTGAAGGTTTGCAGGCGCCGGGCGAGCAAGCCCAGCGCCAGAAGATTGGGCAAGGTACCCACGCCAAACGCCAGCATCAGCAGCGCACCGTGCGCGGCGCTGCCGGTGGCTAGCGCCGAGATCAGCACCGAATATACCAGTCCGCACGGCAACCAGCCCCACACTGCACCGGTGAAAAACGCCTGCGGCAGGGTACGCACCGGGATGAAGCGCTTCATCAGCGGTTGCAGCCGCGCCCACACCACGCTGCCCATGCGCTCCAGCGCCAGCACCGCGCGCGACAGCCCGGCCAGATACAGCCCGAGCAGGATGAGCATGGCATTGGCCGTCACATACAACACACGCCCCACCGGCAGGTAGTCGTTAAGCAGCAAGGTGCTCGCACCGACCATGCCGGCAATCGCACCGGCCAACGCATAGCTGGCGATGCGCCCAAAATTATAAGCCAGCAGCTTGGGCACGCCGGGCTTGCCCGCCGGATCGGACAGCGACAACGCGGTGACAATGCCGCCGCACATACCCACGCAATGCACACCGCCCAGCAGGCCGACCAGAAACACCGAGAGGTAGGAAATTTCCGGCACGGATTTAATCCTCTTGCCCGCGAGCCGTGCTCGGCGCGACGGCATTCAGCTCAGACTCGCTGTCTTGCGTCCAGCCCTTAAAGCGCCGCAACAGCCACAAACCGGGTAGCGCCATAAGCGTACAGGTCAGGAAAAACAGCGACCAACCCATGGTTTCCGCCATCCACCCGGTAGGCGCGGACAGGATCACCCGCGGCACGCCCATGAGTGAAGACAGCAGCGCATACTGGGTGGCGGTGAAACGCTTGTCTGTCATCGCCCCCATAAAGCCGACAAAGGCCGCAGTACCGAGGCCGCCGGTGAAATTTTCCACCGTCACTACCGCCGCCAGCACGGCGATATCGTGGCCGAGATGGGCCAGCAGCACGAAGCCGAAAGTGGACACCATCTGCAGGATGCCGAACGCCCACAGCGCCCGGTACATGCCGATGCGCAGAATCCACAGGCCGCCAACGGTGCCCCCGACAAGCGTGGCCCAGAAACCGAACAGCTTGACCACCGCGCCGATCTCCGTCTTGGTGAAGCCGATATCCAGATAAAACGGCGTGGAAATGGCCGTAGCGAGCGTGTCTCCCAGCTTGTAGAACAGGATGAAAGCGAGAATCAGCCAGGCTTCCTCGCGCTTGAAAAACTCCACGAAGGGCTCAATCACCGCGCTTTTCAGCGTGCGCGGTGCACCATGGGCCAGCGCCGGTTCGCGTGCCAGCAGCGTGGTGATGATGCCCACCCCCATGAACGCCGCCATCAGCTGGTACATCACCGGGAAGCTCAGCAGGTCGGCCAGAATCAGCCCGCCGCCACCCGCCAGCAACATGCCGATGCGGTAACCGTTGACGAACAGCGCCGATCCCAGTCCCAGCTCCGCATCGTGCAGGCTCTCGCGCCGGTAGGCGTCGATCACGATGTCCTGCGAGGCGGAAAAGAACGTCACCAACAGCGCGGCCAACGCCACCCCCCATAAATCCGTCGCCGGATTGGATACCGACAGCCCCACCAGTGCCGCTGCCAGAATCGCCTGCATCAACAGCAGCCAGCCGCGCCGCCGCCCGAACAGCGGCAGGGTGAAGCGGTCAAACAGCGGCGCCCACAGAAATTTCAGCGTATACGGCAGACCGATCAGCGACGCTACGCCGATGGCCGCCAGACTCACCCCGGAATCCTTCAGCCACGCCTGCAATACCGAGCCGGTGAGCAGCAGCGGCAATCCCGAAGTAAAGCCCATCACCAGCGCCACCAGCATGCGGCCGCTGAAAACCGATTTGAACGTGTCTTGCCAGCGCGTGCCGCGGCTACTCATGGCGTGACTGCATAGTCGATGATGAGCGGCGCATGATCGCTGAAACGCGCGTCCTTGTAGACGCTGGCAGCACGTGCAGCAGCCGCGACACCTGAAGTCGCAATCTGGTAGTCGATGCGCCAGCCGACATTGTTGGCCCAGGCCTGACCGCGGTTACTCCACCAGGTGTAAGCGTCACCGGTCGCATCCGGGCAGAGCGTGCGATGCACGTCAACAAAGCCCAACTGGTCCAGCACTTGCGTCATCCAGGCGCGTTCTTCGGGCAGAAAGCCGGAATTTTTCTGGTTGGATTTCCAGTTTTTCAGGTCGATTTCCTGGTGCGCGATGTTCCAGTCGCCGCACAGGATGATTTCCCGGCCGCTGTTTTTAAGTTTAGCCAGGTGGGGATAAAAACGCTCCAGGAAAGCGAATTTGACTTGCTGACGCTCGTCGCTGCTGGAGCCGGACGGCAGGTACAGGGAGACCACGCTCAGATTGCCGAATTGCGCTTCGATGTAGCGCCCCTCGGCGTCAATGTCGGCAATACCCAGGCCTTCGATGACTGCGTCGGGCTGTTTCCTGGAATAAATGCCGACGCCGCTGTAGCCCTTTTTTTCCGCATAATGGAAGTAGCCATAGAAATCGTCTGGCTGGAGCATTTCGCGGCGCATGTCGGTCATTTGCGCCTTGAGCTCCTGCACGCACACCACGTCGGCGTCTTGTGTGGCAAGCCAGTCGAAAAAGCCCTTGCTGCTGGCGGAGCGGATACCGTTGAGGTTGGCGGTTATAATGCGCACGTGTCTATTTTCCAGAATTAATCATGTCCGATTTCAGACAAGCATTTTTATCTTTCGCCATCGAGCAAAACGTGTTGTGTTTTGGCGAATTCAAGACCAAGGCCGGGCGCATCAGCCCGTATTTCTTCAACGCCGGGCTGTTTGCCGATGGCATGGCCTTGAAACAGCTTGGCGAATTTTACGCGAAAGCGATACGTACTGCCGGAATCGAATTTGACGTCCTGTTCGGTCCTGCCTACAAGGGCATCCCGCTGGCAGCGGCAACGGTCGTGGCGCTGGCCGCACAAGGGCAGAAAGTGCCGTACAGTTTCAATCGCAAGGAAGCCAAGGATCACGGCGAGGGCGGCAGCATCGTCGGCGCGCCGCTGCAGGGACGGGTGTTGATCATTGACGACGTGATCTCGGCCGGCACCTCGGTGCGCGAGTCGGTGGAGCTGATTCGCAGCCACGGCGCCACGCCGGTTGGCGTGGTCATCGCGCTGGATCGCATGGAACGCGGTCAGGGTGATTTGTCGGCGGTGCAGGAGGTGGAAGAGCAGTACGGCATCCCGGTATTTGCCATTGCCAGCCTCGCTGACCTGCTGGCGTATTTGCATGATCACCCAAACATGGAACAGAATTTGCAGGCAGTTGCCCGTTATCGGGAAGTCTACGGTGTGACATAAGAGAACAAAAAATGCGCATTTTACTCTGCATCATGATCTTCGGATTGGCACTGCCTGCACAGGCCGCCATGTACAAATGGGTGGATGCCCAGGGGCACACACATTATGGCGACACCTTGCCGCAACAAGCCACCGGACGCGCCAATGTGGAACTCGACAAGCAGGGCCTGGCGATCAAGAAAAACGCGGGCGCCCTGACGCCGGAGCAACGCCAGCTGCGTGCTGTCGAGCAGGCGCGCCTGCAACAGGAATTACAAGCCAAAACCGAACAGAAACGGCGCGACACCGCGCTGCTCAACACATACACCACTCCGGCCGAGATCGACTTGGCGCGTGACCGCAACCTGGAACAGGCCAAACTGACCATCACCGGCAGCCAGGTCCAGTTGCGCCAACTGCGTGCCCGTCAGGCAAAGCTCGATCAGCAAATGGCAGTCAGCGCGCAGGGCAAACGCCCGGTGCCGGCACACGTCACTGAAGCGCACGATGCCAATGCCCGCGAAATTGCCCAGCTGGAGAACGCGATTGCGCAAAAGCACAAGGAAATGGCCGACACTCGCGCCAAATTCGATGCGGACAAGGCGCGCTTTATCGAACTGACAGGCACCCCCCGCTGATGACGGCGACCACAACGCCATTAAGGGGGTCATTCCATCCGGCCTTATTCAGACGCGCCCTGGAGGCGTTCACCGGCCGGGTGGCAATCCAGGCACTTTAGTTTAACGTCCCAGCCGGTCATCATGCTCGCGTCGGTACTCGCCTTCGATCACGTCAGGCGCGCTGTCTGTCTGTCGCGGTGAGCGCCCGCCTATCAGGCGCAGCGGCAAGAGCAACACCAGCACGGCCAGCACATCGCTGATTACTCCGGGGAAAATAAATAGGGCCCCAGCGATCATGGTGCGGCCGCTGTCGATCAGCGCGCGCAGTGGAGATCCGCCTGATTGCAGGGTCATGCTCATGCGCGCAAAAAACGCCAGGCGCTCACCCACGATCAACAGCCACCCTGCCAGCACGCCGCCCGCCAGCAAGGCAATGATCCACCAGCCGATGTAGTGGTATATCTGAACCAGCGTATAAATCTCCAGCGCAGGGAAACTCAACACTATAATCATGCCCAACAAGACGCGCATGGCGGAAACCCTCTAATTCAATATGGAAGCAATTGTAATTTTGACCAATCTGCCTGATCACGACGGCGCGCAGCGCCTGGCAAAACAGCTGGTAGCGGCAAAGATCGCCGCGTGTGTGAACATTATGGCACCCTGCGTGTCCACCTACCGGTGGCGTGGAGCGGTCGAGTCTGCAACCGAGATACCCGTCCTGATTAAAACCCTGCGATGTCATTATGACGCGGTTGAACGAGTCATCCGCGAATCTCATCCCTATGCGCTGCCTGAAATCATCGCCCTGCCCGTCGTGGCTGGTCAGGCCGATTATCTGGGCTGGATTGCCACAGAAACAACAGCCGGTGAATGAGCATCTAGATTAGGGCGCGCCTGGAAATTTAAAGCGCTGATGCGAAAGCAAGCCGGGCATTAACAATAATGTATATGGATATAAGCCGTTTGGAGACTGATTAGATGCGTATTTTTGCTTTTTTGCTATTGTTTTTCACCAGCCTGCTGCAGGTACACGCCGCGGATTTGCTGGAACCGGAACAGGCGTTTGGATTCTCTGCGCGGCAGGCCGATGCCAACCATCTGGAAGTGCGCTATCGGATTGCGGATGGCTATTACTTGTACCGCAAACGTTTCAAATTCAGCCTGGATGGCGGTACGCTGGGCACGCCTCAGTTCCCTGCCGGGAAGATGCACGCGGATCCGACGTTTGGCCAGGTGGAAACCTATCGTAACGAAGTGCGCGTCAAGTTGCCCTTTACCCGTACTGGCAACGCTCAGAGCGTGAAGCTCAAGGCGGTATCGCAAGGCTGTGCAGATGCGGGCGTGTGCTACACCCCGATGGATAGCGTGACGACCATCAAACTCGCGGCTGCCGACCCTGCTTCACCCCAGGCATCTACCGGCCAGCCGACAGGCGTATTGGCGGGCCTGCACAATCTGGGCGAACAGATCACCGGCAACGCGCCGCCGCAATTCCTGCCACCGGATCAAGCCTTTAAATTGAGCCTGAGTGCTGCCGACAGCCAGACGCTGAAAGCCAGTTTCACCCCCGCGCCCTCCTATTATCTGTACAAGAACAAAATTCACTTCACGGTGAAGTCGCCTGCCGGGGTAAGCGTGGCCAAAGTCACGCTGCCAGCAGGCGATATTGAACAGGATCCCAACTTTGGCCGCCTGGAGATTTACCACCATGATTTCAGTGGTGACATTACCCTCAGCCGCCCTGTTGGCAGTGCCGACAAAGTCGTGGTGGAGGCGAGTTATCAGGGCTGCAGTGAAAAAGGCGTGTGCTACCCGCCGATCAGCAAGACCTTCACCCTGACCCTGCCGGCAGCCATTGCAGCAGGGTCGGCCAACGCGGTAGCGAATCCGGAACCAATCATGCCGGCTGCAGCACCTTTATCTCCTGCGACTGCGGTAGCAGGAGCCCCGATATCTGAATCGTCGCAAATCGAGCGCGTCCTCAAAGGCGGACATTTCTGGACCATCATTGCCACGTTTTTCGGCGCGGGCCTGTTGCTGTCGCTCACCCCGTGCGTATTCCCGATGATCCCGATTCTGTCGGGCATCATCGCCGGGCAGAAACAGGTCACGCGACTGTCCGGGTTCATGCTGTCACTGGCCTATGTGCTGGGCATGGCCATTACCTATGCGCTGGCCGGGGTGGCGGCCGCATTGTCCGGCACGCTGATTTCCAACGCCCTGCAGAACCCGATTGCGCTGTCCATCGGCGCAGGTGTGTTCGTGTTGCTGGCGCTGTCCATGTTCGGTTTTTTCGAGCTGCAACTGCCCAGTTTCATCCAGAGCAAATTTTCCGACGCCAGCAATAAAGTAAAAGGCGGTAATTTCATTGGGGTGTTTGTCATGGGGGCGCTGTCGGCACTGATTATCGGCCCGTGTGTCGCGCCACCTCTGGCTGCCGCGCTGGCGTTCATCGCCCAGACCGGCAGCACGGTACTCGGCGGCTGGGCGCTGTTCGCACTGGCGATCGGCATGGGCGTGCCGCTGCTGCTGGTCGGCATCTCCGCCGGCGCCCTGTTGCCGCGCGCCGGCGGCTGGATGAATGCGGTGAAAAACTTCTTCGGCGTGCTCATGCTGGCTATCGCGATCTGGCTGATTACCCCGCTGATACCGGCCTGGATTCAAATGTTGCTGTGGGCGACATTGCTGATTGCATCGGCCATGCACCTCAAGGCCATTGAACCCCTCGCCGTCAACGCCTCCGGCTGGCAACGCCTGTGGAAAGGACTGGGCGTAATCGCGCTGCTGGCAGGCGTTGCCCTCATTGTGGGTGTACTGGCGGGCGGGCGCGATGTGCTGCAACCCTTGAACGTATTCAAGGGTGGCGCGATTGGGGTAGCCGGTGCTGCTACGCAAGCCGAGTTGAAGTTTACCCGGGTTAAAAACCTGGCTGAACTCGACACCAGGATCAGCCAGTCCGCTGGCAAATTCGTGATGCTCGATTTTTACGCTGACTGGTGCGTGTCATGCAAGGAAATGGAACACAGCACATTTACCGACCCCAAAGTGCAGGCCGCGCTCAAGGATGCCGTGTTGCTGCAGGCGGATGTCACCAACAACACCAGCGACGACAAGGCGCTGCTCAAACGCTTTGGCCTGTTCGGTCCGCCCGGGCTGATATTCTTTGATCGCAACGGCAAAGAAGTGGCTTACCGGGTGATCGGCTATCAGCCGCCTGCACAATTCCTGAACAGTTTAGACGCAGCCTTGCGCTGATCCATAATGAAAAAAAATCTGTCACTCATTCTGTTTGTGTTGATCGGCCTGCTGGCGCTGGGCGGCGGTTACTATGTTTACCAGCGCAACCAGGCACCACCCGCTGTCGCGCAGTCGGGCGCAGGGGACGGCGCCTCCACGGCACTGTTCAAGGCTGAATTCAAGGATCTGGCGGGTATCCGCCAGCCACTGTCGAGATGGCGCGGCAAGGTATTGGTGGTTAACTTCTGGGCGACCTGGTGCCCACCATGCCGTGAGGAGATTCCGGAATTTGTCAAACTGCAAAGCAAATACGGCGCACAAGGCTTGCAATTTGTCGGTATTGCCATTGACGAGACCGCCAAGGTGCAAGCCTACTCCGACCAGATGGGTATCAACTATCCGGTATTGGTGGGCGATCTTGATGCTGTTGCCCTGTCGCAGGCCACAGGCAACCGCCTGGGTGGCCTGCCGTACACCCTTATCCTGGATCGCTCGGGAAAAATCATCGCCACCGAGCTGGGCGGATTGAGTACCGCCAAACTCGAAGCCACACTCAAGCCCTTGTTGGCGACGACACATTGACCTGAAACACGTTGTGAACCTGGCGCCAGCCAAACCATCCATTTGGCGGCATTTTCGTTAAACGTCTGGACAACGTCACCCAACCTGCGGCAAACTTGCGGCCATGAATTCCCAGCGCCCACGCTCTACAAAGCCTGCACGCAAGGCTAAAACCCCGCATATTCTGGTGCTGCACGGCCCGAATCTGAACCTGCTGGGGACACGCGAGCCCGAGCATTATGGCAGCACGACCCTGGCCGATATCGACGCAGGGCTGGCTGCGCGTGCCAAAACCAACAAAGTGGCGCTGGAATGCCTGCAAAGCAACAGCGAGGCGGCGTTAATTGAACGCATCCACGCCGCCCGGCAGCAAACGGACTACATTATCATCAACCCGGCGGCGTTCACCCACACCAGCGTCGCGTTGCGCGATGCGCTGGCTGCGGTGGCCATCCCTTTCATTGAAGTCCACCTGTCGAACGTGTTTGCCCGTGAAACCTTCCGCCACCATTCGTATTTCAGCGATCTGGCGGTGGGCGTCATCAGCGGGCTCGGTGCACAGGGGTACGAACTGGCGCTCGAACATGCGCTCACTCAACTGACCATCAAGGCCTGAATTATGGATCTGAGAAAACTGAAAAAACTGATCGACCTCGTGCAGGAATCCGGGATTGCCGAACTCGAAATCACCGAAGGTGAAGAAAAAGTCCGCATTACCCGCACTGCGCAAAACACCCAGCCCGTCTACATGAGCAATATGCCGGGTTATGCGCCCGCGCCGGCTGCGCCCGTGGCAAGCGCGCCGGCTGCGGAAGCCGCGCCCGCTGCACCTGCTGCGCCCGAGGGACACATCGTCAAATCACCGATGGTCGGCACCTTCTACCGCTCCTCCAGCCCGGGCGCCAAAGTCTTCGTGGAAGTCGGACAAAGCGTGGCTGCCGGTGACACCCTGTGCATCATTGAGGCGATGAAGCTGCTGAATGAAATCGAGGCCGACCAGGGCGGCGTCATCCAGGCAATTCTGGTCGAGAATGGCCAGCCGGTGGAATACGGCGAACCCATGTTTATTATTGGCTGAAAAAATTAGGCGGGATCGACAGGACTTTAAACAGCACACATAAAGCTCGATCGCATCTGGCGGAATTGACCCAGAAAAATCTCCTGTTCATCCTGCAGCAATCCTGTTCATCCTGTCCAATCATTTAACAGGCACTCCATGTTTGAAAAAATTCTCATCGCCAACCGCGGCGAAATCGCCCTGCGTATCCAGCGCGCCTGCCGCGAAATGGGTATCAAGACGGTCGCCGTCCACTCCGAGGCCGACTCCGACGCCAAGTACGTCAAGCTCGCCGACGAATCGGTATGTATCGGCCCCGCCGCCTCGGCACTCAGCTACCTGAATGTGCCGGCGATTATCAGCGCAGCCGAACTCACCGATGCCGAGGCGATCCATCCCGGTTACGGTTTCCTGTCGGAGAATGCCGACTTTGCCGAGCGCGTGGAATCTTCCGGCTTCGTGTTCATCGGTCCGCGCCCGGAAACCATCCGCCTGATGGGCGACAAGGTTTCCGCCAAGGATGCCATGAAAGCCTCCGGCGTGCCCTGCGTGCCCGGCTCAGACGGCGCGTTGCCGGACGACCCGGAAGAAATCATGCGTATCGCCAACCACGTGGGCTACCCGATCATCATCAAGGCCGCGGGTGGGGGGGGCGGACGCGGGATGCGCGTAGTGCACAGCGACGGCGCGCTGCTCAACGCGGTGGCCATGACCCAGGCCGAAGCACAGAGCGCATTCGGCAACCCGGTGGTGTACATGGAGCGCTACCTGCAAAAACCGCGTCACATCGAAATTCAGGTGCTGGCCGACGAGCATGGCCACGCCGTCCACCTCGGCGAACGCGATTGCTCGATGCAGCGCCGCCATCAGAAAATCCTCGAAGAAGCCCCGGCGCCCGGTCTGGACCGCAAACTGCGCGACAAAATCGGCGAACGCTGTGCTGCCGCCTGCCGCAAGATCGGCTACCGTGGCGCGGGCACGTTTGAATTCCTCTACGAGGACGGCGAATTCTTCTTCATCGAGATGAACACCCGCGTGCAGGTCGAACACCCGGTCACCGAGCTGATTACCGGCGTGGATATCGTTCAGGAACAAATCCATATTGCTGCAGGCGAAGTGCTGCGCTTCAAGCAAAAGGACATCGAATTCCGCGGCCACGCCATCGAATGCCGCATCAATGCCGAGCATCCCTACACCTTTGTGCCGTCGCCGGGCCGCCTGACCGCGTATCACGTGCCTGGCGGGCCGGGCATCCGCGTGGATTCGCATGTGTACCAGAATTACTTCGTGCCGCCGTATTACGATTCGATGATCGGCAAGCTGCTGGCGCACGGCGCCACGCGCGAGCAGGCCATTGCGCGGATGCGAACTGCACTGATGGAAATGATCGTGGAAGGCATCCACACCAACATCCCGCTACACCAGGATTTGATGTACGACGCTGCATTCGTCGAGGGCGGCACCAGCATCCACTATCTCGAGCAAAAGCTCGCCAAGCCGTCCAGTACCTAGCCGCCCATGCCCTGGCAATCTGTCACCCTGGCCGCCACCGCCGATGAGGCAGAGCGTCTGTCCGATGCCTTGATGGAAGCGGGGGCGCTGTCGGTGAGCATAGAAGACGCCGCAGCCGGCACCGCTGCAGAAGCCCCGATTTTCGGTGAACCGGGGATGCCGGCTGATGCATTGTGGCGCGACAACAAGGTGCTCGCCCTGTTTGAGCAAACTGCCGATGTAGTGGCAATCCTCACAGAAGCCGCACAGGCCGCCGGCTTTACTGTTCCGCCCTACCGCATCGAATCCGTCGCTGAACAGGACTGGGTGCGTCTCACCCAGGCCGAATTCGACCCGATCCGCATTTCCGAACGACTGTGGATCATCCCCAGCTGGCACGCGGCCCCCGATGGCGCCGCCATCAACCTCAAGCTCGACCCCGGTCTGGCGTTCGGCACCGGCTCCCACCCCACCACGCGCCTGTGCCTGCAATGGCTGGACAGCCATATCGCGGGCGGCGAACGTGTACTCGATTACGGTTGCGGTTCCGGCATTCTGGCCATCGCCGCGCTGAAATTTGGCGCCGGCTACGCATGCGGCGTGGACATTGATCCGCAGGCAGTCGCCACGGCGCAGGACAACGCGCGCAACAACGCAGTGCAAGCGGATTTTTGCCTGCCCGACGCCACCCCGACCGCGCCTGTCGATATTGTGCTCGCCAACATCCTCACCAATCCATTGCTGGCACTCGCTCCGCTGCTCGCCAATGCCTGCCGGCCTGGCGGGCGCATCGTGTTGTCCGGCATCCTGGTCGAGCAAGTGGATAAGGTCATTGCCGCTTACGCCAACTGGTTCGATATCAGCCTGTGGCGCGCCGAAGATGGCTGGGCGTGTCTGGCCGGCACAAAACGATCGTGAGCCTGCTCACCACCTGCCCGCACTGCCATACCGTGTTTCGCGTTACTGCGGAACTCCTGGCAGCGCGCGACGGGCAGGTGCGCTGCGGGGTATGCAGCAGCGTATTCGATGCGCGCGAGCACCTGACGCCGGAAGCGGATCAAGTCAGCCAAACCGGCATGCTGCATGACGCAGTCGTCGAGTCGGATACCTCAAGCGTGGAGGAGTTCACCGCTGTAGCTGAGGAGCCCCTGCAAGCGGCTGATATCAGCGCACCTGAAGCAGTCGCACCGGCAGCCTTGGTAGAAGAGATATCCGCACCCGCTGTGGAACCCGCTGTGGAACTCGTTGTGGAATCTGCTGTGGAACCCGTTGTGGAATATGTAGCAGAACCCGCCATAGTCGAGGCAGAATCTGCTCACGCCACCCCGCCCCAACCCCCCCCAACCAGCGCCACCACCCTGGCACGGCGCAAACGTATCCGCACCCTGCTGCTCGGCACCGGCAGTGCCTTGCTCGGACTGTTGCTGGCAGCGCAACTGGTCTACTTTATGCGCACCCCGATCGCGGCCCGCATACCTGCCGTCAAGCCCTGGCTGGTCGCCGCGTGTACCGCCCTCGATTGCAGCGTGCCGCTGCCGCGTGACTCCGATGCCATCAAAATTTCCAGCTCCGACCTGCTGTCCGATCCGGCGCATCCGGCGCGCATCCAGGTCAGCTTGCTGATCGCCAATGAGGCGGGCTATGCCGAAGCCTATCCGCATATCGAACTCACCCTTACCGATACCCACGACGCCCCGCTGGCACGGCGCATTTTTGCACCTGCCGAATATCTCATCAGCACGCCCACCAAAGCCGCTGCAGGCATCAGGCCGGGCAGCGAGGCGAGCGTCGACCTGCAACTCGACATCGGCAACCTGCCAGCAACCGGTTACCGGGTGCTGGTGTTTTATCCATGATTGTCGCGTGGTTGTTGGCAGCGCACCGAACGGGATAACCCGCGTAGGGCGTCAATAGTCCGTCCTGAACAATGATGTTTTCAGCCGACCGGGGGGCATTGCGCTAAAAGCTGGCGGCGCGTTCGACACCAGCCAGGCGTACACGGCGTCGGCAATTCGGACGCAAAGAAGCCGCAGC
>Ga0307375_10000245_pt1 | contig 73670 bp, 79 predicted proteins | sample TR1MG_FD_202531 | JGI IMG/M metagenome (GOLD analysis project Ga0307375, IMG submission 202531) | Soil microbial communities from Risofladan, Vaasa, Finland - TR-1 | ecosystem: Environmental > Terrestrial > Soil > Coastal area > Acid sulfate soil | place: Finland: Risofladan, Vaasa | collected... | reverse complement strand
TCTTTTCTTGTTCAGAGCCACCCCACCCACTCCCAACCCTCGCCCGTGAGGGCGAGGGCTATCCCCACCCCCCGCCCGCCCCAGGGCGGGTGCGAGAGAGGTTCGAGCAAGAGGATCAGCTTTTAAACCACCACTGAAAAGGAAAAACCATGGACACACTAACCGCTACCTATTCACCCGAAGATAACAAGCTGCGCCTGTATGCGACATCTCGCCTTGATAGCGAAACTTACGCGCGCGTAAAAGCTGCTGGTTTTAAGTGGGCGCCAAAACAGGATTTATTTGTTGCGCCAATGTGGACGCCTGGCCGCGCCGATTTACTGCTTGAATTATGTGGAGAAATTGACGACGAGGACACGAGCCTAGTTGACCGCGCCGAAGAACGCGCCGACCGTTTTGACGACTACAGAGACAAACGCACCAGCGACGCAAACCGCGCACATGCTGCGGTTTCCGCGATTGCCGATCAAATTCCGTTCGGTCAACCGATCCTTGTCGGGCACCACAGTGAGCGCCATGCACGCAAAGACGCGCAGCGCATCGAGAACAGTATGCGTAAGGCTGTGAAAATGTGGGACACCGCACAATATTGGAAAAGCCGTGCAGATGGCGCAATTCGTGCCGCCAAATATAAAGAACTGCCAAGCGTGCGCGCTCGACGTATCAAGGGCATCGAAGCCGACAAGCGCAAATCGGAGAGAACCAAAGCGGACAGCGTGAAATTTCTTGGTTTTTGGATCGACAAAGTGCTAACCATGCAGCAGGCGGTAGAAATTAGTAATTTTGACTATATCTCGCACTGTTTTACGCTGGAAGAATACCCAAGAAGCGCGGAAGCCTCGCAATATGAAGGCGCAATGAGCCTTTATTCTGCACTGACAGGCGGCGTTATCAACGAAACTCAGGCCAGCGAGTTAGCCATCGCTGCGCACACCCGGACCATCAAACGTGAGCGACGCTGGATTGAACACTACGAAAACCGCCTGACATATGAACGCGCCATGCTGGAGGAACAGGGCGGGACTGATTTACTCAAGCCGGCGCCCAGAAAAGAGCAGTTGCCACTGTGCAACTACCGCGCACCCGAAGGGATCGACATTGAGAATATGTACCGTCGGGGCGAGATGATCCACTACCCGCAAATTGAAATGACGAAAGCCGAATATGCGCGCATCAATACCGACTATAAGGGCACGCGCACGGTGGACAACACGCACCGGGTTAGAACGGCTGTAAAAGGGCACGAGTTATATTGCGTATTCCTGACCGATAGTAAGGTGCACCAAAAACCGGCAAGCGAGCTGACTAAAGCGGCCACCGGCGAAAACCCATCTCAGGAGGAAGCTGCCCCAGAACTGGCCGCGCCAGCCGGGCCGGAAGCAGAATTGCGCAGAATCTGGACCGCCCAAGGCGTCCCGGAAGAAAAACAAAATGCCTTGATCGAAGGAATCGCCGCCAAGGCGCAGCCCGGCGCCCAGGTTGGACCGTTTACTATTCCGCCCGCTTGTGGCTATCAGACCGCGGCCATCACTTGTACCAAGCCAAATATCGCGGGCCATCAAAAAATCGACTGCGCTATATGCGATACCGGCACCGCTCAAAACTTGGTGGCCAAGGACGCCGCCACCGCGAACGCGGACACCTTCAATTCTATGCGCGAACAGCTCAAACAGGGTGTGGGCGTGGTTATTGTCCCTCAGCTTTTACCTACGTCGCACGCGTTGGCTGCCGACATGGTAGATCGCGCCAAAATCGAGTCAGGGCACAGCGTACTAGACCCCGAAGCGGGCACCGGGCGCATTCTTCGTGCTATCAGAACAGCGCCACATTTGCAGGGTTTCGGAAAGTCTGCGATTAGAACGGCAGTCGAGATAAACGGGGCTCTTTGCGATGCCTTGAGAATTAACGAGGCCGGGGCAGAAATTTTACAACGTGATTTTTTGCGCTGCGGCGACGAGCTGGGCAAGTTTGACCGGATCATCATGAACCCGCCCTTTGCTAACGCGCAGGACATTGCGCACATCAAGCACGCCCTAACAATGCTCAAGCCTGGCGGGCGGCTGGTGGCTTTGTGTGCTAACGGGCCGCGTCAAAATGAACAGCTTCGCCCCCTGGCGGGCGTGTGGGAGGTGTTGCCACCGGGGAGTTTTGCCGAGTCTGGCACGATGGTCAACGTTGTTCTTCTAATCATCAATGGCTGAACCGCCTTACCTTGTCGGCCTTATCAAAGGGCGGCAAGGCAGCTGTTCCGCACCGGCGAGAACTATAGTTCCCCTCGGCGCGAGGCTTATCCACAAATCCACATCCCTTTACCCGCCGCCGCTGCCCCATGGCAAGCGAGAGCGGCGGGCCGCGCGTTCCGCGCGGGGGTTGTGGGCTTGTGGGTAAGCCGGTTTAGGTTGCTGCGCGCTTGGTTTTGGCGGGTTTCCCGCTCTTTCCCCCAGCTTCCTTCGGTGCCGGTGGAATCAACCAAAATTCTCGGGCGCGCTGGGAAAAGCCGGTCGCCTTTTCTTTGATTTTTTTCTTGATTGCCGTGGCCTGGTTGGCCGCCGTACTTTTGTATAACCCCATCGCTTCCGCCGCTTGCGCGATTGACTCGCCTGCAGCCAGGCGCAGGAATAAACTCAGCTCGCGCGGCGTCAGTATCGCGCGCGGGTTGCGGGGGGCGCGCGCCTCTTCCACCGCGTGCAGCGCAATCTCTCGGGCGGACTCCGCAGACAAATATATCTCTCCGCCCAGTACCGTTTTAATGGCTTCTGCCCAACTTTGGTCGGCGTCTTTTTTTGAAACATAGCCGCGCGCGCCTCGGCTTAGCCCCAGGAACGGGCCATAAACCGTATGCTCACTCTCTACCATTACAATTTTTTGCGCGGGGTTTATCGCTACCAGGGTGCCGATCAGGTCAGGGCTGGCGCGTCCGTTTACGTCCAGGTTCACAATTGCCAGGTCTGGTGATTGCAAACTTGCGCTTTCAATGGCTTCAACTATTGTTTCCACAATGTCCACTTTTCGCATTCCTAGATCAGCCAGTATTTTCTTGATGGATGCGCTCTGAATCTGGTCATCGCTTACAATCAGGGTGTGAAATGCGGGTGTATCCATAGCAATAAACAGAATAAAAAATGCATTCTAACAGCACTGCGGCGTTTCCCTGCGGGCCGGGCTTTCGGGCCACGCATTCAAACCGAACAGACCGGTTTTCATCTTTCGGCTTCAATCCCTAACGCAACCCCTGCAGGGCGAGTGCGTCATGACACAATTCCCGATCGAGTGCGCCGTATTGTCATAACGCCTGGCCGGCATGCTGCTGCATGACACGAGCAGCGGCAGCCGGCGAGGGTTTGTCATTACCCGCGAAGCGGGGAGGTTTCGCATGCGAAACCTGAGAGGACTTGAAGCCCGCAGATCCGCCGGCGGCGGAAGAGCGGGCAAAGCAGGGTAGGGCCGGGCTGATCGGGCCAAGGGCCGCGCCAGCAGAAGCGCTTGGCACGTCCTTGGGGGCGTTTGACGGGGTAGTGCTTGCAAGCAATCTGCCCGACAACCGCCCTTCGCCAATTGGAGCTATCGACCCGTTTCTGCCATTGGCGTCAGCGAAGAGCCGAAGTCAGCTCTGTGGCCCATAGCAGACGGATGCTGAAATCAGTTGTGGGGCAGCTGATCGGCCAATGCGGCCGGTGGCGGATCAGCTGGTGTCGGGCGGCAATCTGGCGGTAATCAGCCCCTCAGTGGCAGTATGGCGCCAATATCAGCTATCGAGCGTTACGAAGGGGTACACCTGCCTCAAAGCTGCCTGCTGTCTGAATATAACGACTAAGGCGGCAAATCGTATGGATAGCTGCTGTGGGGGCTGTCGAGGGATTACTGAATAAGTGAGGGGGTGACATCACCTAAGCTAGAGCCTCGTTGCGCGATAGCTGGCGAACGTAGGTGGGCTGTCGCGGTCTGGGAATTGCTGCAAGCATTGAACACGCGTAGTCTCCACCCTTCAAATGACAGTGACTCACATTGTGTGCCAACAAGCGGAATCGGGGGAGGCTTCACCAAGCCTATCAACCGTAGTCGATTAACTTGGGTGAAGACGCGAATGTACGACTCGTCGTATAACGAAATAGCACTAGGTCGCATGATGCGAAAGGGAGACTTTCGAGGAATCCCCTTGGCCGATCAGGACGCGTTCAAAGCCGCTGTGGCCAATGCTGCGACGCTTTCCGCGCTGAATAATTTCGGTGGAGTTAATCCCATTCTTAGGTTCCACCTAAAAGGGAAGGCGGCCTATCGAATTCGCACTTTGCCCGATGAGATTGTGGTCAGAAAGCTCGCGCTCAACATAAAGAAGATTTCCAAGCCCCGACGGAGCGACAGATCGGAAGTTGTGTCGAATCTTCGCCAATTGCTTGAGGAGGGGGTCCCTTACCGCATATACAGGCTTGACGTTAAGAGCTACTACGAATCATTTAAGCATGGCGATATTCGAGAGCGGTTGTTGTCGCTGCCAGACCTAAGTCCTCTTGACCGTCGACATCTAGATACTCTGCTGGGGCACTTTTCCACACTTGGAGGCACAGGATTGCCCAGAGGAATGGCAATCAGCGCGATAGTCTCAGATGCTCTCATGGCGGACTTTGATTCATGGGTGCTGTCGAATCCATCTGTCTACTTTTTCGGTCGGTATGTCGACGATATCGTCATTGTGACGAACCTCACTGAAGATCAGGGCGTGTTCTTGGACCAAGTGAAGAAGATGCTACCCGACGGACTTGCGCTCAATGAAAAGAAGTTAAGCGTTTCAACGTTAGAGGAAAGGCCCCAGCAGGTAAAAGCAGCATTACCGCTTCACAAATGCGACGTGGACTATTTGGGCTATCGTTTTTCGGTATTTGACCCGTGCAAGGCAAGTATCGTCGGCAAGAAAGTCTTTCGGCTCGTTGCCGTCGAACTCGCTCTATCGAAATTGGAGAGATTCAAGACGCGAATAGTGCGATCGTTCCGAGACTTCAACAAGACAAGAGATTCCGGATTGCTGGTGGATCGGATCAAGTTCTTGACTTCGAATTTTAGCGTCTACGACAAGAATACTTGCAAGCGGAAATTGGCTGGAATCTATTATGGATACCCACTCCTCTCCGCCAATTCAGACAGTTTGGAACAGCTTGACCAATTCTTGAGAAACGCTGTTCTGTCGTCGAAGGGCAGGGTCTTCAAGGAGTCTTCGCCAGCGTTGATGTCAACAGTTAAGCGGACGCTGTTGTCACTAAGCTTCCGTGCCGGCCATAGGGAGCAACAATTCGTTCATTTTTCGTCTTCCAAGATTTGCCAGATTCAGGAGTGCTGGAAGTATGAGTAGCGGAAGACATAAGAATCGCATTCGGCGGAGTGATTACTGTAGGGTTATCCTGACGGAAACGCTTCCTTTCGAGACACCGATCATTTTTTCTAACGATGGCTTTTATGAAAGAGTCCGCACGTTTGATACTGGTGGTTCTGTCTTGAAGTCGTTAGTGACCGAGATCGTACAAGGGGCCGGCGGGGCGAAAGTACATTCAACTATTCCGTATTCGTACAAGATCCGAAAGAACTCGAAGGATTTCCGCAAGCTTGGTCTACTGCATCCGCGCGCACAATGGCAGATCAAGGAGTTCTACGAAAAATACGAGAGACTGGTTTTATATCACTGCTCTTACAGCCCGGCCTCGATTCGTGCGCCAGAGAAAGTAGCCGGAAGTTATTACACCAAAAGTTCAGTAGAATACCTGCATCAATACAAGACAGGATCAGTTTCAGTCCTCGAGTTAGACAATCTTACGAAGCATAGCCCGTCGTTCTTTGCTTATCGCGGTTATGACAGGCTGTACAAGTTCTTCGAGTCGCGTGATTATTTCGAACTAGAGAAGAAGTACGCATTTATGCTGACTCTGGATGTGGCAAAGTGCTTCGATAGTATCTACACGCACTGCATGTCTTGGGCGGTAAAGGACAAGGTGTTTACGAAAAAGCATGTTGGGGTAGAAGCTACATTTGCGCAAGAATTCGACGCACTGCTAAGGTATGCCAATCACAATGAGACGAGCGGAATCGTAATTGGTCCGGAGGTTAGTAGAGTTTTCGCGGAAGTGATCTTTCAAGAGGTTGACGTTCAGGTGATTCAGCGGCTTGAAAGCAGGACCAAACTAACGTTCGGTGAGGTCTATGTTTTTCGGCGTTACGTGGATGATGTATTTATCTTCGCAAGAACGCCAGAGTGCGCACAGCTAGTTTACGACGCGTATGCAGACGTGCTTTCAACCTTCAATTTGCATGCCAATTCTTCGAAGTCTGTCACGCTGATTAGGCCATTTGTAACCAAAAAGTCTAGGTTGATCCAAGCGGTTAGCTTTGAGGCCAACAGATTCATCGAGAAGTTCCTTGATCCTATAAACGCAGGGAAGGTTTTAAGGCCCAAGGGAATTAGATCGGTTTGGAAGCTAACTCGGAGCTTTATTGAGAGCATCAAGACGCTGTGCTCGCACAATCAGGCGGACTACGACGAGGTCTCGGCATTTTTGATCGCTGTTATTACTGAGCGCGTGAAGAAGCTTGTTGCAGTAGGGGAACTTGAGGGCTCAGAGCAGGAGACAAAGGATTATCGTGATTCGATTCTGGTGCTGTTGGATGTACTGTACTTCTTGTATGAGGTTGCGCCGTCCGTAGGGGCATCGTACAAGTTTTGCGTCTCAGTGATTCTGATGATGCGCTTTTCGCGAAGGCATTTGCGTGCATACGAGAGTACGGTAGCTCAGCGAATTTTCGATTTAACGCGGTCACTATTGACTTGGGAAGGGTTACGAAGGGCCGATGCAGTCGATGGTTTTCTTCCTCTGGAGGCGCTGAATATCTTATTGGCCGTGCGGGAACTCGGGGAGAATTTCCTAATGCCTGAGGTGACCGTCAAGGCGCTGTTTTGTGATGATTCTATTAATTCATACTTCAGCATCGTTTCATGCTTGTTTTACATTCGGGATACAGATAGCTATGGGAAACTTCGCGAGGAAGTGTTGACGGCAGCTGAGTCGATGCTTAGCGATTTATCCGATATCCGTATGAATACAGAGAAGGCACATTTGCTTCTTGATCTCTTATGTTGCCCGTACGTTCCAATTAAGAGAAGACGTGCGTGGCTCAAGAAGGCCCATAGTGCGTTGGGGATGGGACAGCCTAGCGCGGTGGATGCGACCACGTTCCTGAATGACGCAATATCCTCCATGTATTGGTTCGTCAATTGGAATGGCCGGGTAGACCTCCTGACAGCCTTGGAGCGCAAGGAGTTGAATAGAGCATATTGATGCTATGCTTACTTGCGAAAGATGGCACAACCTCTCGTCAGCTCTTTAACCGGAGCTGCTCAAAGCCCTTCGGGGCCTTTCGGCGAACGACGAAGGTATTGGCTCTGAATAGGACAATGCTCTCCGAATCGCATGAGCATCGGGAGAAATCCCGGTGCACACACCTAGTTGGTTGTGTCGTCTTTCACCCTACCGTTTAGTTCGATGAGAAGTCGCTCTCGGGTATGGTGATCAAGTCACTCTCTTTGTCGTAATGGTCTTGTTATGTTCGGCAACACGTTCCAGCTCTTGGCCGGTGACCGTTTCATAGCGGACGTTGGTTCATCGAATCGCCACCGGCAACAAAGGCCGAGTTTCTGCCGATGAGTCACTACCGTTGAATGGCGGCTTCTATCAATAGCAGACGCTCATCGGCTGTGATTTTTTACTTCGCCAATGACTCCAACCAGCCTGTAGAAAGGAGTTTAAGCATCGCGACGTAAGTATTGATACAAGGTCTCACGGCTAATAGCATACTCACGCGCCAGCTTGGCTTTTTGTTCACCCATTGCCGCACGACTGCGTAATTCATTGGCCAGTTCAGAGGACAACGCCTTTTTGCGGCCACGATAAACGCCGCGCTGTTTCGCCAGCGCGATTCCTTCGCGTTGGCGCTCCTTGATCAAAGCGCGCTCAAATTCTGCGAATGCACCCATCACCGATAACATCAAATTCGCCATCGGTGAATCTTCACCTGTAAAAGCCAGGCTTTCCTTGATGAACTCGATGCGCACGCCGCGCCTGGTCAGCTTTTGCACCAGGCTACGCAAGTCGTCGAGATTGCGCGCCAGCCGATCCATACTATGCACTACCACCGTATCTCCTTCACGCACGAAGGAGAGTAGAGCGTCCAGCTCCGGTCGCTGCGTATCTTTTCCCGACGCCTTGTCGGTGAACAGCTTGCTCACCTGCACCTGGTCGAGTTGCCGCTCCGGGTTCTGATCGAAACTGCTGACCCGGACATATCCAATGCGTTGACCGTGCAAAATGCCTCCAAAGTGCAATTGTGTCAGGTTGAACTTTATTACCCTGCGCGGCATGTGTCAACAAATAGATAAATAGACCTCATTCTGACGGATTGATCAACACCTGCCTGACATCTAGTTAGGGTATACATCAAGTTGACGCTTGGCGATGCGCCAAACGAAAATGCCCCTTGCTTGCGAAGAGTAAATGAGATACATTGTAACTCATTCATAAAAGGAGGCCGCTATGGCTACCACCACAATGGTTCACGTCCGCGTCGACGAACAAGTCAAGGCGCAGGCCACCGAGACGCTGGCCGCGATGGGACTGTCCGTCTCTGATGCCGTGCGCGTGTTTTTGATGCGCGTCGTCGCCGAGCAGCAAATGCCGTTTGCACTCAAAGCGCCGAACGCCGAAACCCGTGCAGCTATGGCTGAGGCCGACGAAATTGCACGCACGCGCCACGCTCGCTTTGGTACCGCCGCCGAACTATTTGATGACCTCGAAAAAAACAGCGGCAAGTAAACGCGCTCCGTTGCCGCGCGCGGCGGATTACGCAAAGTCCTTCGCCAAGGACTGGGAGCGATTGTCTCGGTCTGGCCGATATGACATGAACCGGCTCAAGGAGGTGATGCTGCTGCTGATCGCCAACGATGCCCCGCTCGGGCCGGAGTGGCTCGATCACCCATTGGGTGGCGAGTGGGAAGGGCATCGAGAATGCCATATCGGTGGCGATTTTCTGCTGACGTACAAACTCGATGGCAGCGGGAAGCATGGCTTGATTGTGTTCGTGCGCGCTGGCACACACGCCGATCTGTTCGAGTAGGTCTGGTGGTGTCAAAGCTGCAAATTAAGTGGTGCCCATTAACCGACCAAAGATAAGGGAAAGCTATTTTGTTCGTTGCGACTACCTGCTTTCCGGCGGTGATTTCAGCGGCTTCAAGGGCAGCTTCGTGCCAATAACGGTCATCCAAAGTCATACCCAAAAGCGGTCATTTACAGCGACGAAACCACGCAATGCCGCATCGGCGTTGGCACCTCTGAGATTGCTATTGTTAGACTGTCAGATAAAACACCAATTGACTGAACTACATGAAAATGGGATATTATTTTGGGCGTCAACAATATCAGTTCATATGCGATCCATGGGTATGTTGATTACCTAATTAGCCTTCTGGAGCTACCCCGTGCGGAAAGAAGATGTTACGTCCGATCTATCATCACTTGCGTTTAACTTCTTCTACTGGTTCTCGCGTTTTGAATTCGCGCTCAAAGAGAACGCATATCTCAAGAGTCACGATATCGGTGCAAAGGCCGAGGCCGGCTGGGACGACTTCGTTATGATGTGGGGCGATCAGTACGCTGCTTCTGACGAAGCCTTGTCCCTGTTGAAGGCCAGCCCAGAGAGCCAGTTCATCGCCGCAAACGACCAACTCACATGGAAGACCGTAGACCTTACCGCTTGCAAGTCAGAACTCGCAAAGGTAGTGCGCTTGCTGAAGACTATTCGCAACAATCTTTTTCATGGTGGGAAACACGGTGGCGCTGGGTGGGATGATTCAAAAAGAACCGCGCTTTTGCTGTCGTCTGGAAAAACAGTGCTCGACCAACTCGCCACTCTTGCTTCGTTCGAAGCCGATTACACACAGCACTACTGATGAAAATTTCAACCACTTCTTGGGCTAAGGGTCAGCCCAGGAGTGGTGCACATAAAAGGAACCACCAGGCTAGCCGCTATCCAAAATAAATAAGCGGCATAGGCATAAGTGAACACGCAACCATTAAAGGACGGAGTAATGGATCGACATTGGAAACCAAGTGCTTCATATGACCACTTACCTTGTAGCGCTCGTAATAGGCGGTAAATATGGCTGGCTATTCTCAGCACACTCATTCACAAAAATGCATAGCCTTTCGATCACGCCGGCAAGCCGGCTTCGTGCCCCTTACGTTGGAACAACTGGAGATTCCATGCAGAAATTTTCTCTTTTCCGTTTAAGCGCGCTTCTGTTTCTGATTGTATCTATGGCGGGATGCGCAACAAATCCTGGCATCATTAAGACCGGCTCAGATACTTACACTCTATACAAGGTCGATCATGGAGGCATTTTTGGCAATGCAGAGTTGTTAAGAAACGGTGTCATTGCTGAGGCAAATGCTTTTGCGGATAGTCAGGGTAAAATCGCTTTACCCGTTGCGGCAAAATCGCACCATATGAGTGGGCTACCCGCTGATTTCGCATCATTCGAATACCAATTTCGACTGATTGATAAAAATGACCACACAACAATTAGGACGCATCTTATACCTGGCTCAGATGTTGTGGCCGATGATGCAGGGAAAGTTATCGGCGACACCTATACCAAGAGTCAATCCGAAAAACCTATGGATCGTTATGATGAATTGAACAAATTGGACGACTTGCGAAAAAGAGGCGTCATCAGCGAAGCCGAGTTTGAAGCACAGAAGAAAAAGATCCTCAACGAAAACTGACTTCGACCTCTATCTCTTTGAAGGCATCAGACCGTCGAGAAACCACTCTGCTCGTCATGAAAAAACAGGTGCTGCCACAGCAAATTGCAATGATGCTTCAAGTCCTCCTCCCCGATCCAATCGGTAAATGTGTTGTGGTAGTAAATGAGATTGCAGGAATCGCAACTATTCCAGACGAGCAGCGGTATGGATTCACCCGCTTTCATGACTACTTTACGAATCCTCAACCTGATTGGGTCACAGAGCTTCGCGCTAACGAACGCTCCCTAAAGTGGTACTCGAGGCTAGCAGACGGCATCTTCTCGAATGTGCAGGGAGCAAGGCGGGCGGTTCAGTATCACCTAGATCGGATTACTGAAATAGAAAATGAGGTGGAGGAGTACCTTAGTCATCATGATTTCTCAGGCATTCCGAAGGGAAGCTGCCACGCAATTGGAAACACCCAGAAGTTGGATGTTGAATACCATGCTCTTGTATTTGCCTATCGAAGGACTTTGGAATATTTCGCCGCAGGTATTGCCGCTTACTTTAAAAGTGACTGCAATTCGTTCAAGGATTTACCAAACGTTCTTGCCCGTCCTAAAACTCCTCAGATAGTTACGACTCCCATCTTGCAGCTCTTTAATGAGCACAAGTCTCGCTTCGACTTTGTTCTTTCGAGTGAAAACTCTCGTCGCTCCGTGCGGGACACGATCTCCCACTACGAGTTTGTCTCTGCAGGTACGTTCAATCTTACCTGCGATGGATTTCGGCTTGTTGGAGGGGGAGAAAATCTCAACTTTGAGAACACACCAAAACATCTCTGCAACGCCCTCAATGAGAAAGCAGGATTTTTGGATGCTTTTTTGAATGAAACCCTTGTTGCTTTCACCAAAGCACTACGCGCTCATCACAGCCCTTCGAAAGCTGCGTCTGACTGAAAGCCTGGTAAGCGCCCTCGCTTTGCTGGATGGCTGGTTTGGGTCGACATGAGGCAATCTTCATGGGCTGCACTATGCCAAAAGCTGTCATTCATCTATCAGTACTATGGGTGATAATATGCAGATGGCTGGCAATAAATTCCATTACATATCAACAAAATACAATAGCATTATGCGTGTCAGTACTATTAAAAGCATCCTGACGTAGACCCTCGGCTAATAACGTTATACGTTTCGTACACACTGGAGGTCTGAATGGCGGCAAATCCTGCTGAGAGCTTCAAAATTAATCTGAATCAAAACCTGTGGGGGCTTGTTGCAAGCTTCATCTCTTTGGGAGCAGCCGAATATTTTAAGCTGTGTACGCTCTTTTGGTTCTCGCTCGTAGTTGCGGTAGTAATGACACTCTCAATAGGCGTCACTACTTACGCATACACGGTAACATACTGGAAAAAGAGAAACGGATAGCTATGTTTTCAACTGGCGCGGTGTAATGACGACCACCTTATTTACTGGGGGTACCCGCGCCGGTTAGAACAGCGTTAAATATTATCGGAGGATGTTATGAAGCCATACCCGAAGTTATTTGTAGTTATTCTTTTCTCATTTGGTTTTTCCTTGGGGGCACAAGCACAATATATTTGCCCTGACGGCAGCTATGTTTCGCAGGGGCCGTGCACCATATGTCCGAACGGAAGGTATGTCGGCGGTGATGCTCAGTGTGAAATAGCACCAGATGGTAGCTATGTCCCTCGCCAGGGAAACGCGTCTCCGCGAATAGCTCCCGACGGTAGTTATATTCAAGGTGGTAGAGGCATGACAATATGCCCTGACGGCTCATATGTTGCCGGAAGTGACTGCGTCATAACCCCAGACGGAAGGTATGTGGGGCAGTAAGGACGGGATTTTAACCCGCCCTTACCACACCATCCGGCATGTGGTCCGCCCGGCGGTTCATGAACAGGGCGCACACGATAAGCGGTGGCCGAAGGTAGAGTGCATGCGGGCGCTTCATTGTTGTGCTTTGATTCCTCGCTACTGCCTATTTACGCGGTGCCCCCCTTTTTAACCTTAAAATCGAAGCATAATTCATCTCAGATGTTGGGTTCTGCAAGAGACTCGCGAGTAATAAATTTAACCTTGGAAGACCCATGAAAAAATCGACCATCATTGCCGCCGCCATTCTCAGTTTGATCGTTGCCAGCGTTTCGGCGTATGCCATGACGAAGGGTGAGGCAAGGCAGCTAATGTATGGTGCCGGCCGAGGTAATGGTGCGAATTTGGCGCAACTGCAATCTTCTGCGAAGTCGGGTGACCCTTTGGCGCAAACTTATTTTGGTGTCTACTTTTTCTTTTTCAAAAAAGATTACACCAAAGCAATGTATTGGTACCAGAAAGCAGCGGATCAGGGGAACGCCCTTGGAGAAATGTCCCTTGGTATGTCCTATGAGCAAGGCAAGGGCGTACCGCAGGATTATACTAAAGCAATGGATTGGTACCAAAAATCCGCCGATCAAGGGAATGCTGGCGCGCAGGAAAGTTTAGGGGAGATGTATGAAAACGGCCGAGGCATTCTGACCAATGTTGTAGTGGCTTATGCGCTTTACAACTTGTCTGCAACGATTGATCCATCATCAAATAATTCTGCCACGGATAGACGCGACAATTTGGTTAAAGGCATGACTGTATCGCAAACAGAAAAAGCGCAAGCGCTTACCCAGCGCATGATGAATAAACAGATTGGCGTGATAAAAGCACTCAAGCAATACTATTCTTTTTTTGGATGGTTTCTCTATTAAAATCCAATTTCAAACTTGAATCTTCGTGTTTTTAATTAGCTCGCCAGAACCGCCCCTACGTGACCCCAGAAAACAGGTTTGCCAGACCCCTCAAGTAGTTTTTATACAGGGCGCGTTAGATGCCATATGGAAAGATCCGCCGCCACCGACGACCTTGTCACTTGCCCCAATTGTCGTATCCGCAGCCACCTACTCATTCGATGGATTCCAGAGATTGACCATCGCGTACATGAAAGAACTGAGGTTGGTTGTGCAAAATGCAACATATGGTTCACTGCCAAAAAAGACAAGTGGTGTTTCGCAGAGTGGAACAACTGGGCATGTGAGCAATGGGCGCAATCTGGCCACAGGGTTCCACATGCAGAACTCTATCGCCTCCTTCTACAAGAGGCGCGAGAAGAGCAAATCGAGCAAACTGCGGCGAAAGCGGTGGCGCGCTATTTAGCCGAACACATCGCCAGTCAATGTCTTCTGTCATCAGGGGATAGATTCGAATCCAAGCTAGAGCCCAAGGGCATATGGTCGGTAATGACCATCGAGGCGGTCTATGGCATCAATACCGGTCCATTCTGCATAATAAAAGCCCGCAAGGTGCTTCCGAGCGGAATCTTGGGTGATACCACTCACGATTTTTGGAGTCACAAGGCCAAACTGAAAAAGATTCGTCCATTTTGGAAGCCAAGCGTCTGGCGTCAAGTAAGGGAAGGTGATGCCTGTATCCTGAATAAAAGTGATGGTGTTATTCTTCACACCGATACTACGGCGCGAAGGGCAGTTGTGAGCATCAATGGTACGGAGTTTGAGGTGCATAGGCTAAATGAGCTTCTCATCCCAGTTTCGCGTGTCGAAGAAAATGGCATCTAACCCATTGGCGGTCCAGCGGACCGTCATTCACGACACCACTAAATGTGCCAATTGTGGGGCTCAGGTTGATCCCAGCGGGGATACACCGGAACACCGTGTTTCTTGTGGCAAGTGCGGAAGTACAAAACGCAACTACTATGTTTCCATCGCCGAAACGCTGGTGGCCCGTGATGGATTGGGAGTAAAAGCTAAACGCCCCGGCGACAAGCGGCCATATGTTGAGGATCTCGCCGTTCCCGAGTATTCACGCAGCAGGGGCAAAGTCGTTCACCGGCAGCGAGTCATCGACAGAGACAACGACAGATATTTCGAGAAAGTCACGGATTACGAAACCGGGGATGTAATTCACCACTGCGAGGAGCCGTTGTCTCAACACCAAGGGCACGGCACCGCAAAACCGAAGAAAGGGTGGGGTGATGGCTAACATTGCGGTCAAGCGGGACGCACCGCAAGTGGCGCGCCCCTTACCTTAAACGTGTGTGCCGGGCATGGCACGTAACTATGTCGCTGGAAGTCCGGCAGCCAGGTTTTCGCAGAGCCGAGGGCTAGGAGAACGGCAAGGGCGTTGTCGCGAGGCAGGGTCTGAAGGAAGCTGAATCCAAAGCTGCGGGGCGATGAACAAAAATCGGATATGAGGCATAGTGCATCTGGGGGCCGTGAGGCTTCTCCCTATCCCGAATGAGCGTCCGCTTTCTGAAAACCTGTATGTCTGGTTTGGGTCGATAGCTCCAATTGGCGAAGGGCGGTTGTCGGGCAGCGTATTTGTACAATGAAAACCACCTTGAAACACGAGTTACAATGCACGATTTTCACTGTTTTCTGATCCCCTCATGAGAAATGCTATTGGCTTAGCGTACTTTAATTTCCCTTTCGTCAAACGCCCCCTATCCGGTCTCTTTTCTTGGCTACACAGGATCTTTTAATAAGGAATTATCTAACTCATGCGAACCGATCGACCTAACGGACGCCCTTAGCGTACGATTTTTTCGTGAGCCGACCCCTACGTGGCCCAAGCTGTGTCGTCGCTGTAGCGCCTTCGCCGTTGCCTCCCTCGCCGCGACCCCGATATGGACGAGGCGAGGGCACTTTAGCTGCCGCCGTTGGCGGTCAATTACGCTTTTCAGTTCGGCGCGGCTAGTCCAAGGCTTGCCCCTACTCCCCTCGCACCCCACACCCACGAGCACGGGATCACCAAAGAGCACATTACGATCATCTAGAGCACGCGGAGCACGGCGGTTTTTTCCGAAAACCCCGTCCCTGGGGTACTTGCGCGACTATACTGAGTCCGCAAGAGACAACTAGGATTGTCGGTTGCGCGACGGAAACGCCTATCGAGAATCCAAATACGGCACGGATGCGTGCCGAGATTCCGAGAACAATATTCTAATACGTTGATAGTAAAGCGTAATATTGAGATACTGACGCCAGGCCTTAACGCACGATCACGCTGGATTCCAAAACCGATGTGGAGCGGCCTCCAAAACCGCTGAAACGTGCAGGATGCGCCCGGACGCAGTCTGGGCGCGGGCCGCCCCACCTTACCGTAGAAGGGATCGTCCCCATGCCGCCGAAGAAGCCAGTTCCACCGAAGACGCCCGCCGCCGTGCCCGTCGCAAGCCCGCCGACGCTGAACATGAAGCAAATGGCGACGCGGCGGAGCAAGGCCAAAGAGGGAAATTTGAAGCTCTGCAAGGATCTGTGGCCGGACGCCAAGGATTCGGAGCTTTGGCTCCAGGAAGATCGGAGCAAGAAGGGCTTCGTGTGGATGCCGCGCCCGATGCCCCTCTTCGTCAACCTTATTAACGACATATCCAAGCACGTCACCGACGGCAAGGCCGTTCCGGCAGGGCGCTCCTACCTCGTTCTCTGGTGCAGGGTTCGCGACGGAGCCTTCCTGGATATCGAAAACGAAGCCGTCGCCGCGCTCGACGCGGGCTACGGGGGAGAGCGCAACGTAGCGACTTGGCGCGCGCACCTGCGGATTCTCAAAGACCTCGGTTTCATCGACTACAAGCCTGGGCCATCCGGGCCATTCGAATTTATCCTGCTCTGGAATCCCTACCATGTCGTCAAGAAGCTGAAGGCCAAGGGCTGGGTGCAGGAAGCGACCTACATCGCGATACGCAAGCGCACCCTCGAAATCGGGGCAACCGATCTCGACGACGAATGACGCGCAATGACAACGCCGACCGACATTCAAATCTACTGCAACTACATGGCCGAGGTCAGAACCCGCCTTGGTGTGGTGGCGGACGTTCTGTCGGGGCGCATTGCCGGAGGCACGGATTTTCTCGGCACCGAAATCGTCTTCTTGCAATTGCGAAAGACCCTGGAGCTGATTGCTTTTGCGTCGCTCGCCGCCAACAGGGCCGCCTACTCGGCGGTGCATAATAAATTTGCAGAGCACTGGCGCGTAAAAGCGATTCTCGACGAGATCGGCAAGCTCAATGCGGATTTCTATCCCATGGCTCTCGACGCGCCGCAGGATATCGCCCCCGGCAGGAAACACTTTCCGCGTCCCATGGACGGCTTCTTGACGCGGGACGAATTCGTTTTGCTCTACGACGCGGCCAGCGCGGTACTCCACACGCGTAATCCGTACACCGCGAAAGACCCGATGGTTCAAATCCCGTACACCGTGCCGGAATGCATTAGTCGCATCCAACGACTTCTGGCGTGGCACCGCGTCCAGCTTATCGGTGGCGCACTCTGGATCGTTATGATCCCCGACCATGGCGACGTTCAGGCGTGGGCCGCCGATCCAATGCCGTAGCGCGCCACTCGGGGCGGGTTTTCGCAAAAAGTAAGTTTTGCGACGGTTTTCCGCGCGAGCGAAATCAACGGCTTGCATGTCTCAAATATCTGATCCAAAACGAGGCCATGAAACGCGGCTACCCAAAAAAGCGCACCCGCCTTGCGGGTTCGTTTTGCCGTAACAGCATCGCTTCCGACTACTCCCCCTCTGGTATCTGTTTTCGAAGCCACCCAATTCCTCAACCCGTCTAACCGGGCGGGCTGCTAGAGCACGAATTCGCGCCAGTGCTCGCGGTATCTGCGGCATATCCTCACGTTACTGCGTAACGCTCCGGTAATCCTCGATCCCAAACGCGCCCCCTGTCACGCATTCCTGCACCGCATCCTTATCACCCGGTTGTCTTCGGCCCGACGGGCATTCGTCATCAATATGAGGCGGCTCCGAAGAGCAGATTTTAACCAGAGAGGGAGAAACATCATGTCGAAAGCAATCAACGTCAACACCAAAACCGAAAATCAAGTCGCGCCCTTTGCGCCCGGCGAGGCCCACCAAAGATCAGTTTTTGAAACCCTCTTGACCGACGCGATAGACAAACCCGGCATTCTGTCAGAAGCCTACAGGGCTTTTCATAACTACAGTATCGGAAACCAGCTGCTTGCAGCATCCCAGCTCATTGACAAAGGCTTGCCGATTGCCCCAATTGCCAGCTTTAACACCTGGCGGGAAAAAGGCCGTTTTGTGAAAAAAGGCGAAAAGGCGATCAAGCTTTTCATGCCCGTGACGATCAAGGACAAGGACAAAGAAACGAAAGAAGAAACCGGCAGCGTTTTTCAAACTTTCATGCTTCGCCCCAACTGGTTCAGCCTTGACCAGACCGAAGGGGCAGAGATCGACAACGAAGCGAAAACCGCTGATTGGAATCCAGAGCTTGCGCTAGCCGCTTTGGGGATCACTCAAACCCGCTTTGAGCTGTTAAGCGGCAATTGCCAGGGGTATGCGACGGGAAACGAAATTGCGATCAACCCACTTGCAGCATTACCCCACAAAACCCGTTTTCATGAGCTTGCTCATATCATCCTTGGGCACACCACAGAAGGCATGATGAGCGACGACGAGCAGACGCCAAAGAACATCAAGGAAGTCGAGGCCGAAAGCGTTGCTTATATCCTTGTTTCAATCCTTGGGCTTCCCGGACAGGTCGAAAGTCGGGGTTATATCCAGAATTGGCTTGCCGGCGACAAGATCGAAGAGAAAAGCGCCCGTAAGATATTTACAGCAGCCGACAAAATCATGAAAGCCGGGCAACCGGTCATGGCATAACCCAATCGGGCGGGGCAACCCGCTCGCTTGAGTTATAGGGCGTTCGGCAAGGCTTATCCACAAATCCACATCCCTTTACCCGCCGCCGCTGCCCCATGGCAAGCGAGAGCGGCGGGCCGCGCGGTCCGCGCGGGGGTTGTGGGCTTGTGGGTAAGCCGGTTGAGCTATGGCGGCGCGCTTCGCTTTGCCGGTTCCTGGTTGCCCGCGAAGCGGGGCAGTTTCGCATGCGAAACATGGAAAGACTTCATGCTGTGCCGGGCAGGCGACCGACGCGCCAGCACACCCCTGCTGGCACGCCGGCCGCGATTTCATCCCGGCACGGGCACTGCACCGGCCGACCGGGCCAAGGGCCGCGCCAGCAAAAAAACACCTGGCACGTCCTTGGCGGCACCGGACGATCCGCTCCGTGCCCGAATAACGATGCCATCCACCAAGCAGACTTAGCTCGTCTCGAAACCCCCACAACGCCCCGACTCTCTGCGAAGTGGTTAGTTAGTTACTTTGTTAATTACTTTATTTGTTGCTATGATAAGGCATCAACCCCAAGGAGATCACCATGCGCCCCACCGAATTTTCAAACGAATCCATTATCCAGGCCGGTCAGGGCCTGCAGGCCGCTGGTCGCAACATCACCGGCTTTGCCCTGCGCCAAAAGGTTGGCGGCGGCAACCCGAGCCGGCTCAAACAAGTGTGGGACGAACACCTGGCCAGCCAGTCCGTAACCCAGGCCGAGCCGGTCGCCGAATTACCGGTTGAAGTGGCCGAGGAAGTCGCCGCTGTGACCCGCGCACTGACCGAGCGCCTCGCAGCGCTGGCCGTCGAGCTGAACGACAAGGCCGTCAAGGCGGCAGAACGCCGCGTGCACGAAGTGGTACGGAGCGCTGGCGAGCAACGCGCGCAGGCCGAGCGCGAACTGGCCGACGCATCGGAAACCGTCGATGACCTGGAAACCAGGCTGGACGAGGCGAAAGCCGAGGCCGAAGGGCTGGAAAATCAGCTGGCCGATGCCCAGGCAGCCAGCCAGGCGCAGGCCGTCGAGCTGGCCCAGCTGCGCGAACGCCTTGCCGCCATCGAAGCCGAACGCACACGTCACCAGCAGGAGGCCGAGCAGTTGCGCACCGAGCTGACCGGGCAGAAACAAGCCCGCCAGGCCGCAGCCGCCGAGCTGGCGACGGTAAAGGCCAAAACCGAAGCCGCCGAGCAGACGCACCAAGAGCAGCGCAAGCGCAGCGCAGAGGAAACCCACCGCAGCGCCGAGCGCATGACCAAGGCCGAGGCTGACCGCGACCAAGCCCGCAGGGAGGCCGGCACTGCCCGCGAGGACGCCGCCAAGCTGCGCGGCCAGGTGGAGGCCATGCAGAGCCAGGCTGCCGAATTGATGCGTGCCCTAGGCACCCGTAAGGTAGCGGAGGCCGAAGCCGCCCAGCCCGCAAAAACAGCCAAGGCGAAGAAAGTCGAGTGAAGGGTCTGGGGAGTGTCAGCGGCGGCGTGAATTTCGTTGAAAACGGGCGGTTTAGAAACCATTGCTTTCGGCGGCAGTGACGGGGAGCCACGCGTCCTCTCAACTCGCCGTCCAGCGCGCAACAGCCCGACTGATCAACGAAGTAGAGTCAGAAGAGCTTTTGCACAAATGTGATCGAAGAAAGAAACGAAGAAAACCCACGACTTTCAAACCGCCAAATTCAGACGACTTTCAGAACGCCGCTGACAGGGGAGCAGCGGATGCCGATGAAGCGGGCCGGAAGTTGGCCAAACAGGTGTGGAGCGCTAACCCCGTCCAGGGCGAAGCTGTTGCATCAGGAATAGACCGCGGGCAAGGACTGGAACGAACGATTTCAGCGAGGCTTCCCGCAGTAACCTTGCCGCTTCCTCAGAGCGTGGCGCGCTGGTCAGCTTTCAAGATCGGCCCGGCCTAAAAACGGGTTGATTTAGGGATATTGAAATAGGGGGCGTGGTCACCTCAATCTGTGGTTCGCTTGGAACTTGGGGATTATAACGATGCGCCGCCAAACCACTTGACTCTCCACAAGCGGTCATCTTTGGGGAAACCGTCGATGCGATATATCTTTGCGACCATGCCATCATACTACCCGAATGGCATGCATTCGCAACTATCATTGTTTATTCGCGGTGATTAATGTTTTAGTAGATTCGGTTCGCATTTATCGATGGAGTTTACAACTGGTGTTGGCTTTCGCCGGCACCGCACTGGCGCTGGGCGAGTGGCGCGGGCTGCTGGCCCTGCTGCTGGTCTGCGTGTCGCTGGTCTTCAAGCTGCGCCGCGAGGAACGCTGGATGCTTGAACACTTTGGCACGGCCTATACTGACTACCGCCGGGGGAGTTGGGCACTGCTGCCCTGGATATATTAAGGATGCGCAGGTCCGCGCTCGGCCCGAAGGAGACGGTCATCGACATGGCCCTGTAGCACGATTTCCAATGAGTACAGACGATTCGCTGTTGTCGCAGACCGAAAATTGACCCACGGGTCACTTTTACATCGGCATCAACAGATTCGCTTCATCGAGCGCCAGTGGGGCGTACGGACATCGGCAATAGGCCAGTCAAACAAATGATTGGCCTGGGGGCGTGCGGTTGTTCATCCGCAAGAGTTCGATATTCATCTTTCCCGGAAACGATGGTCACGGCACCCGCCTCATCTCGGTTGCGCCACCGCGATAGAGGTGGGCCCAAGCCCTGCGGGGAAAGGGCTACCCGTGACCGGGGTGAGCGCACCGGTGGCGGCGTTGATGCGGTAGGCAGAGATGCTGTGGCTGCCATAGTTCGCCACATAGACGAACCTGCCTGCAGAGCTGACCGTGACGCCGGAGGGTTGAACTCCTGCAGAAACCGGTCTGCCAGGTAGTGCGGTGAGTGCGCCGGTCACGGCGTTGATTTTATAAACATTAATGCTGCTGCAGACGCCACTAACGCCAGCGCTGCCGCAGTCGTAATACGTTGTGCTGTACTGGAAATCATTCGCCACATAAGCGAAGGTGCTTGCAGGGTTGACCGTAACGGATGTTGGAGCATTCGCAGCAAACGGGCTACCGGAAACTGAGGTAAGCGCGCCAGTTGTGGCGTTGATGCGGTAGGCCGCGACATTACCGTCGTTATAATTTGTCACATAGGCGAAGGTGCCTGCTGGGCTGACCGCGAAAGAGTCGGGCAGAAGCCCCGCATGGAAAGGGCTGCCAACGACTGGGGTGAGCGCGCCGGTGGCTGCGTTGATGCGGTACGCCGAGATACTGCTGCTGCCATAGTTCGCCACATAGGCGAAGGTGCCTGCGGGATTGACCGCTACGGCGTAAGGAAAAGGTCCTGAGGCGAATCCGATGCCAACAGTGAGATTGGGAGGCTCGCCGGTACCGAAAGGGCTGCCGGGGATCGGTGTGAGCGAACCGTTTGCGGCATTGATGCTGTAAACCGAAACATTGTTGCTGGTTTCGTTCGCCACATAGGCGAAGGTGCCTGCAGAGTTGATCGTGACAGAGTTTGGAGCACCCTCCGTGGGAGACGACCCACCTGGGACTTGGGTGAGCGCGCCAGTAGTGGCATTAATACTGTAGGCCGTGACGGTATCGTCGTTAGCGCTTGTTACATACACGAAGGTGCCTGCAGGGTTGGCCGCGACAGAGGATGGCCGAAGCCCTGCGGCGAAGGGGCTACCAGGAACTGGGGTGAGCGCGCCGGTTGTGGCGTTGATGCGGTAGGCCGAGACGTTGGAGCTGCCCGCGTTCGTCACATAGGCATATTGAGGTTTCGAGTGCAGGAATCCGAGCGTGGAGCACGCGGCCATCGACAACAGACCTATCAAGCTGATGATGAGCCTGAGAGGCGTGAGGTGATTCATCCATAAGTATTTGATTTTCATCATACTCAAAAACAGTGGTTATCGATCACTGACCTTGGATCGCTGGCCCCACATGACATCAAGGTTGAGTCACCGTAATGGAAGTGGGGTCTGCCCCAGCGGCAAACGGGCTGCCAGGGATCTCGTCGAGCGTGCCGTAGGCGGCATTGATGCGGTAAACCGAGACGCTGCCGCTATTCCAACTCCCACCGACGTTCGGGAACCCAGCGTTCGTCACGTAGACAAAAGTGTCTGTGGGATTGACCGCCACGAATGAAGGGTCGAATTCTGTTGCGTAGTGAAGCTTCGAAAGGTCGTCGAGTGCGCCCGTCGAAGGATTGATGCTGAAGACATCGACGTTGTGGTTGGTCTCGCTCGTCACATAGGCGGAGGTGCCTGTGGGGTTGACCGTCACGGAAGATGGGCCATGGTCTATGTAGACCGGACGACCTGTGACTGGGGTCAGCGTGCCTGTGATGGCGTTGATGCGGTAGGTCAATACTGCACGGTCACCTAAGTCCGCCACATAGGCGAAAGTGCCTGCGGGATGAATCGCGACGGTAGCTGGGCCATCTCCTGTTGCAAACGGGCTGCCGGGGATAGTCGTCAAAGCGCCCGTGGCTGGGTTAATGCGGTAGGCAGAGATGCTGTTGCTGCCAAAGTTCGCCACATAGGCAAAGGTGCCTGCGGGGTTGACTGTGATGCATGAGGGTTCGGGCGCGTTTCTCGCTACGGGGGGACCTGCAAACGGGCTGCCCGGAATGGGGGTGAGTGCGCCGGTGGCGGCATTGATGCGGTAGGCCGAAACAGTGCTGTCGTAGACATTTGTCACATAGACGAAAGTGCCTGCGGGATGGATCGCGACGGAAGAGGGGTACTTTCCTGCGGCAAACGGGCTGCCAGGGATGGGGGACAGCGCACCTGTGGCCGCATCGACGCGGTAGGCCGAAACGGTACCGGGCCCATCTTTCACGCTGGCACCTCCATTTGCCACATAAGCGAAGGTGCCTGCAGGGTTGACAGCGACCGTGTTGGGCATGTTCCCCGCGACAAACGGACTGCCAGGGACGGGGGTCATCGCGCCCGAGGACACGTCGATGCTGTACGCCGAGACCGTATCAGCCCGCTCGTTCGTCACATAGGCGTATTGAGGTTTCGATTTCATGACCCTGAGCGTGGAACGTCCGTTCTCGATGGTGAGTACCAGCACCTGACCAGGAAAGATCCAATGCGGGTTGCGAATCTGCGCCCTATTCATGCCCCAAAGCGCGGGCCAGCACCCGGGCTTTTTCAGGTATTGGCCAGCAATGCGCCAGAGGGTGTCTCCGCGCTTGATGATGTAGTGCTGCGGCGCATTCGGAGCCAACTCGGACGCGGGTATGCCATGCAACGCGGCTGCATCGGCCTGGGCACGCTGCAGCGGCGCGACCGAAGCGTTCGGTAAGCCTCGGTGCCAGGGGTGATGGTGGCGGGCATGGTTGACCCCCGTGTGCGCCTGCGCCGCACCGAACCACAGCAATAGCCCCGCCGCAGCGAGGTAGTTGATAAGTCTGTTTTGCATGAATTCCCCGAATATTGGCACAAGCGTCTATCGTACGCCAAGGAGAGCGAGAACGCTCCCGACTACCGCATTGTCGCCGGCAATTTCGAGATCGGCGCGGCATGGAAGAAAATCAGCAAGGCAGAGCGGCCCTACCTGTCGGCAACCCTGGATGATCCGTCGTTCCCGGCGACCATCTATGCCCGCCTGGTCGAAGGCGAGGACGGCGGCATCAAACAGGGCGATCTCGCAGTCGCACTCGGATTGTCGCAGTCGGCGTATTCGCGATTGGAGTCAGGCGACTCAGTGCTGAACCTGTCGCAGCTACGCAATGTCACCGCGCAGCTTGGCCTGCAGCCAGCGCTGGTTCTGAAATGGGCTGATCAGTACGAGGCGCAGTTGCGCCAACAAGGTGTCGAGATCGTTTCGGAGAAGCAAGACAACTCTGCCGCAATCGTAATCGGTCTGGGGTTGCTTGCGGCACTGCTGATGAGCGGCAAGTAACGCGAAGGAATTCACTGCACAGACCGATGCTCGGCACCCGTTGCGCCCCGTCTTCATGCGGTGGGCGACTTTCTTCTATTTGACATTGAAGCGTGCCGCGCTCGACTACTTCAACAGCTCAGGTAGGCAGTCCGCGAACTCGGGCTGAATCCGGCTCATCGGCTTGGTGATCGCCTCATCGCCGGTCAGTACCGCCAGCGCCATTCCGGTCATCGTCAACAAGCCATTGGAATTGCGCAGTACCTGCAGGGCCAGCGCGACGGGAAAACCTTCCGCATGCCGGCGCAGGGGATGGATGCCGCCATGCACGAAGGAATTCATCGCGTGCCACGACACGCCTTTGAACTGCACCAGCATCTGGTGGGCAGCCGCTGGTGCGCTGGTGCCGACGCGCTTGCCGATCTGTTCGATCATCTCGCTAGCCGACGGCAGGTTCTTGGCGGCTTGTTCGCTCTCGATGGGAGGAGCTTGCGCCATGGCAAATTCGAGCGCTGTTCACTGGCATCCCAGCGCTGCATACCTGTACGTCCTACATCTGGACGGCCCCGCGCTGACTTGGGAATACCTGCGGCGCAACCCGGAATACCGGCGCGTCTGGCAACGCCACCGGCGCCGTCCGCAGCACGAGGCCCATCGCTGGGGCTTGCGCCTGCTGGAAGACCCCGCGCGCGATGCACGCGACGCGCATCCCGACTGGTTCCCTGATCCATCCTCGGTAGTCCAAGTCTATCCCGATGCCGATCCCACGGCCGATGCGCTGCTGTTCCAGCTCTGGCGCTTCCCCGGCCGCAAGCACCTGATGCACGACGGCAAGCGCCTGGTGCTGACCAGTCAGTTCGTCAATCGTATGCTGCGCATGGCAATATCTCCCGCACTGGAAGACGGCATGGCTTACGCCTATGCCGTCCGCGCCGGTTGCCAGCTCCGCGAGCGCTGGCGCGCAGTCGAAGCCGAACTGGCGATGCTCGACGCCGCAAAGGTGCACTGCACCGCGATCACCACGGGCGTGGTCTCGCATGCGAAAGTTTGGTTTGTGCATCAGATTAAACGACGGTCTAATCTGATGCGTTTTGCTATTATTAACTAATGGTTTATTCTGAACCATTGTGCATCAGTTAAATAAGTATTCGAGGTTTTTGCTGAACTCCGACTAAAAATAGCTCAATTTGCCGTATTTTTGGATCGGAAAGGTGGCCATGGACAGAGGCCGGCACTAAAAAAACATCAGGCAAGCGGAGAGGCGGGCACACCGTGTTCTGGCGGCGTAAAGCACATCGGAGGGCGACGGCAATGGCACATAAGTATGTAAATAAAATACCAGAACTATCACAGAAATCTATCGACAAAATTAACGATAGGTTTGTTGAAGAGTGCGGTGCTGGTAATTCAGACGGTCTTGTCCGTGCATTTTATGCCATTTGGATCGCTCTAGATGAAGCGTATGAATACATACCATGCGATTTATATGACGACTTGTTTTTTACTAAATACAACCTTGGCAAAAGGCTGTTGCGGCGGATAGCGCGCGAAAAAAAGAATGGCCAATAAATTGCTAACAATTAACGGAAAGGCGCAACGGGATGGGCGCTGAAAATGCACAGATGAAGATTTCCATTATCAACGTGCCGGATGACCTGTCACCGCTCAAGCTTCGCGGATTTCTTCGAAACCAGGCGGACGAAATACAAGCGAATGCCTCGGACAACTGCTTTGCAGTAATTCGCCTTTTCTTGCCAGACCGCATTCGCCTGGCCTATTCACAGAAAAAGCTTGATGCGTTGCTCGAAAATATTGTGGATAGGTACGCGAGTATTTATCGGGTCGAACTGGTCGCGGTTGCGCAAGCATTGAATTTTGATGAGATGCAGGAAGCGGCCCAGGAGGCCCAGGCAAATTTGCATGAGATGGTTGAAGATTTTAAACGGTTTGATGAGCAGGGCGGCGGTCCGGGCGAGACAATTCATTAACGAGAGGGAAAACAATGAACGATTCTACCAAGCGTTTTACGTTTAACGAGGGCCATAACCGTTTAATAAAGGGAAAACCCGAGGATGATATGGGCCGCATGCTTCCTGAATCAGAATTGGGCTACCAGGAAGTCCGCGCCGCGATCCTCTCCGACCCGTCCGCATCCTTCTGGCTACGTGAAGCGATGGCTGCCCTTGAAAAGCGGGATCCGCTCGATGCGCTCAAAGATGCGGAAACGCTGGCACTCCTGGCGCAGCTGCGCGCCAAGAAAATCTTAGGGGTTGGAGCGTGAGCGCGACCCGGCTTCACCAGCTCGCCTTTCTATCAGCGCTTCTTGTCGTGGCCAGCGCCGCTTTCGCTGGCGACTTACCCGACTTAAGGCTTACACCTGGTGTTACCAATCCAGAAATAACGCAAGCCAATGTCCGCGAAACGGTCTGCATCAAAGGCTTTACCAGGACCATTCGCCCACCGGCCTACTACACGAACCATCTTAAGAAATTACAAATCCGCCAATACGGCTATGCAGATCGTAACCCCAGGGACTACGAGGAAGATCACCTTATCGCCCTTTCCCTCGGTGGCAGCCCTACCGATGAAAGGAATCTTTGGCCGGAGCCAAGAAACTCAGAATGGGGCGCCGATAAGAAGGACGAGCTGGAATTTGTCTTATACAAAAAGGTATGCGCGGGCCAAGTGAGCCTCGCCCAAGCTCAGCATGATATGGCCACTAACTGGATTGAGGCATACAAGCTATATATGACTGCTGGCGGCGGGCGGGGGCGCGCTGATTGAACCAGGCCGCTACCCCTAAATACTTTGCTTATCTTCGGGTTTCCCGAGATACCCAAGACACAGCCAATCAAAAGCTGGGGTTGCTGGAATACGCTAACAGGCTAGGTTTTGCCCCCATCAAGATCGTTGAGGATACGCAGAGCAGGGGGGTTTCATGGCGGCAGCGCGCCCTTGGTGCGCTATTGGAAGAGGCGAGCGCCGGCGACGTTATCTTATCCCCCGAAGTTTCGCGCTTGGGTGGTTCAGCCTTGCAGGTTTTGGAATTCTTGCATGAGGCTTTGGGTAAGGGCGTTTACGTGCATGTCACCAAGAGCCGGTTTATCTTTGATGACTCTCTACAGGCGACCATCCAGGCTACCGTACTCGGTTTAGCCGCACAAATCGAACGGGAATTTATCCGGGTTCGGACTAGGGAAGCATTGGCACGACGGCGGGCAGAGGGGTTGCCTTTGGGTCGCCCGAAGGGGAAACAGGGCAGCCTCAAGCTCGATGGTAAAGAAGAAGAAATCGCCGGGTATTTAGCCCTTGGCCTTACTCAGCGAAAGATCGCGCAGCGGCTTGGCGTGGCGTTTAACACCTTATCCCTTTTCATTAAGCGGAAGGCGCTCAATGATCGACTCCCCTGATTACCAGACTGCTGTTGCACTGCATTATCTGGAAGGGCGGCGCAATTACCGTTTGTTATTCGGTCATCCTGCCAATCTGGCTACAGAGGATCATCGCTATGGCGAAACGCATGACATAGCGTATTTTCGTCCTGGTTCTATATTCGCCGTTGATTTGTGGGACCGCAACGAGTATGGCACGACGCGCTGGCGGGTCTATATTCTCAAAGCTGGGACCGTAGGGGAGGTGGTGGATCGAGTGCCTCAAGTACGGCCTGGCGCGCATATTTTGTTACGTGTTGAAGGTACTAAGCGCTGCAAGTTGCTGATGCAATGGTTGCGCTTAGTCGAGGAAGAAGGCGATCCCGCATTGCGGCCCGCTGATTTCTACACTGTGCGTGATCACATGATTAAGGGTTTGCGGCCGAGCTTGTTAAATCCCTACATGCTGAACCGGTTGCAGGGGGGTAAAAATGCCTAAAATCCACACGACCAAGCCTTTCTATATCGCACTTGCCGCGTTTTCTCTAATCGGTTTTGGACGGGTTGCGTGGACTTCGTATATGCCGCCGATGATATTCAATTACACCCATTCGGAGCCTTATGGTTTCTATCAATTAAAGGTTCTTAAACCGAGTGACTATACGCGTGGCATGACCGTTTTATTTCCAGTTCCTGAACCTTTTAAGGCGATGGTCTACGGGCGTGGCTGGATCAATAAAGGCACGCCATTGATGAAACAAATATGGGGCCTGGCTGGGGATACCGTTTGCATTACCAACAAAGTAGCGACGGTAAATGGGCGTTATTTAGGTCCGATTAGCCGTACTGATTATTACGGGCGTCCATTACCTATATTGCGTGGATGCTTCGCTGTGCCGGACGGGTACTTTTTCCCAGCAGGTAATTACATCACGAATAGTTTTGATGGCCGGTATTTTGGCCCTGTGCCATTGACTAACATACAAGCGGAGGCAGAGCGTACCTCATGGACATTTTCACACTATTAGTCGCCTGTGGGCCTGCTGTGCACCCCTATACTACGGCGGCGCTTATCGTTGCCGAGAGTAAAGGGAACCCTTACGCCATTGGCGACAACACGACCAAGCGTTCATATTTTCCCAGTACGAAACCCGAAGCCGTTGCGCTTGCCTCGAAGCTACTACAGTCTGGTCATCGGCTCGATATGGGTCTGACACAAATAAGCTCGCCTTGGCTTAAGCCTTGGGCTGTATCGCTTGACCAGGTGTTTGATGCCTGTACCAATATTCGCCTTGGCACTTACATCCTTGCCGACAATTATCAGCGCTGTGCAACGTCTGGATTGGGTGAAAAGGATGCCTTGTTGTGCGCGCTATCACGGTACAACACAGGGACTGCTACTGGTGGTTATGAGTACGTTTACCGCGTCCTAGCTACTGCTAATGTGTACGCTGATCTCCGGTATTTTAAACAAGCCAAAGCTTCGCGTTTAGGCCCAAAAAAATCCCATACTGTTGACTATGGCGGGTTGGTTTTCCCGGCTGCTGGCCAAACTACGGTTACCTTTCGTTGAGCTGCGCGTTCGTCGCCTGGTGTGCCTGTTGGTTAGGTTTTTTTCCTGCGCACAAATCCAGCCTGGTCGCGGTCGTTCCGGTCGGTTTATAACCAATTACCACGCGCCCTACAAGCTGCTTTTTTCGTCTTTCACGGGCCAATCATGATTTCCATGGCGGTTATGAAGGGCGTTTAATGTGCGTGGCGGGGTGGTTGTATATCCTTTTTCCTGCCGGTTTAGTCGCCGTAACTTGGGGCACGCCCGGCAGTAGCCGGTCGCCGCGCCTTGCCAGGGTTTCGCTATTCGCTCATCCCTTCGCTACGCTACGGGACCGCTGCGCGGCCCTTCTGATCGCTTGTCCATGGACGTCAAGTTGCGGGGGTGGGTAAGTGGCCATTTTAGAAATTAGTGGGGATAGAAGACTTATGGAGCATAGGAAAAGTAGGGCAAGATAAAAGGATTGGTGTTTGACTGTATGTATGTAGATGATAATATAAACAAATATCATGCACGCTAAAACACTTCTTGCACGCAGTGTATACCAAGCATATGATATTTAAAGACTATATACGCACATGCATCTAAGCTATTGAATGGTAAGTATATTAAATATGGGTGGTGGCGGAGCGGGTGAGGGGGGTGGTTGGGTCCCTGGCCAGACGGTTGCTTTTAAAGCCAGGGCTGGGCGAGCCCGTCAGGCGCGTTCGGGAAAGGCGGGGGTTTCTGCCCTTAAATCGCTGAGCGCCTTAAGCCGTGCTCGTGCCCCTTCGGCTTATGCGAGTGGCGCCGGCACCAAAGCTCAAAGCAAGGTAAGCCGTTTCGGTGCGGGCCGCTTAGCGGGTACTGGCGCTCACCGTGCCGCATCCATGCAGCGGGTCATTGTTAAAACCTACATCGGTAAAACCATCAGTGCCAAGGGAGTAAAGGCCGCGTCGGAACATTTACGTTACTTGCAGAGAGAAGGGGCTGGGGAGGGGGGTGAACGCGGTGTAGCGTTCGATGAAAACGGCGTGCTTTCCAAGGAGGCCGTGACCAAGTTTGGCCATGATATGGGCGATGACCGCCACCATTTTCGAGTCATGATTTCCCCTGAGAATGGTTCAAGAATCGACCTGCAGGACTATGCTCGTGACATGGTTGAGCAGATGGAAAGCGACCTTGGCACTAAAGTGGAATGGCTGGGTGTGGTCCATCAAAATACCGACAATCCACACGTACACCTTGTCGTTCGTGGCGTGAACGAAAAAGGTGGCGATCTGGTGATTAGCCGCCAATATCTTTCCAATGGCATGCGTCACAGCGCAGAGGATTTAGCTACCCAGCGGCTTGGCTATAGGTCGGAGCATGAGATAGAGCAGGCGCTTAAGCGACAGCTTACAGCCGAGCGTTTCACCCAGCTCGATAAACAACTTATTGCGGGTGCGGCAGAGCGGCAGGATGGTTTTGTCGCTGCCCCTGCCGTGCCTGATATGACTAACGTGCGGGCCGTCACGAGCCGAAACAATATGATTTCGCGCTTGCACTATCTTGAACAAACCGGACTCGCGGCGGAGGTTGGACAAGGCTTGTGGCAAATCGATGGCCAGCTTGAGAATAAGTTACGCGAACTGTCGAAGCATAACGATGTAATAAAACAGATTCATGGCCGGATGGCGGGGCGTGAAAACGCGCTTTCAACGGTTATTTTTGATAAGGACAATCCGCCGGCACAGGCGCTTGTTGGGCGAGTTGTCGCACACGCCCCAACGGATGAGTTGACCGACCGCCGGTTCATGGCGGTATCGTCAACAGAAGGCCAGATTTATTATGTCCCTTTGTCGGCTTATTCCGAGCGTGCGGGTCTTGAATCGAAGCCCGGCAGTATCGTTTCCATCACTGTGGTATCTCCGGCGCAAGCCACCGCCGCCGACAAAAATATTGATCGCTACGCAAAGAACAATGGTGCTATTTATGACCCACAAGGACATAAAACAGATGTAATTTCTGGCCGCAAGCTGCCGCCAGAGGCGAGCCCAGATGAATACATTCTGTCCCATACAAAACGGCTCGATGCCCTTGCAAGCAGGGGCGTGGTAGAGAAGCTTGGTGATGGCCGCTACAAAGTCCCTGATGATTTACTCAAACGCGTTCAAGACCCCGCTACCTTGGGGATGGATAAAGGCAATTTCGTGCGGGTGGAGCGTTTGTCGCTTAACGACCTGGGCGCTCAAGTGAAAGCACAAGGAGCCACTTGGTTGGACCAGCAAATCGCGCTGGGTGCGGCAGATAAGTCTGCGGCTGGTCTGAGTAAATCAAAATTCCAAACGGAGCTTTCGCAGGCGGTTCAGGATCGCCTGGTTGAACTTCGCAATGACGGGCTGGCTGTGGAAAATGAGAGCGGACGCATCATACCCAAGCGCAATTTCATCAATGCGCTCTATGAGCGTGAAATTGCCTCGACTCACCAACGTCTTGAAGGGAAACATGGTGCGCCAGTCCATCTAGCGCCTGGCGCTCGCATTACCGGCAAGCTGGACCGCATCGAGCAGCTATCCAGTGGGCCGCATGCGGTTGTTGGTGACGGCAGCCGTTTTGCGGTCGTGCCAGTGACCGGCAATATGGCAAGTCAGGTAGGTAAACAATTAAGTATTACCATAGGGCAGTCGCGGGCGCTTTCAAGGTCGGTGCCGACTTTGCAGCAGCTTCAAGTTCGTTACGAGGTGGTTCGAGTACAGCAGCTTGGATTAAAACGATGAGGGTGTTATGAATCCGAATGTAACCAAGCCACGCTTCGCGGGGCGTTTTTCCTTGATCCCGTTTGTCCTGTTCGCGGGAATTTGCGTTGCGTCGTTTTGGGTAGCGACCCAATGGGCAGCGGAAATGTTGGCGTATCAGTCGCAGCTTGGGTCGCCCTGGTTTTCGATCAACGGCAAGGGGATTTATTCACCGTTCGCTATTTTCGGGTGGTCGTATTGGTATTGGGCTTATGCGCCGTTGGTGTTTCGCCGCGCGATCATGGCTTGCTATACCGGGCCAGGCATTGGCATTGTTGTTGTGATTGTCTATGCGGTCTGGCAAGCGCGGCGTTCGCGGGTGGCCACTACTTATGGCACCGCGCGTTGGGCTAACAAGGCGGAAATCCAAGAATCCGGCTTGTTAGACAATGAGGGTGTCGTTTTGGGCATCACAGATGACGGTCGTTATCTCATGGATAACGGGGAAGAACACGTAATTTCCCTGGCGCCGACCGGCAGCGGTAAGGGGGTTGGCCAAGTGATCCCGACCCTGCTTACCTGGCGGCAAAGCGTATTGGTTCACGATATTAAAGGCGAGAATTGGGCGCTCACGGCGGGCTGGCGCGCTCAATTCTCCAACGTCATTTACTTCAATCCCGCTGATCCTCAGTCGGCTCGATTCAATCCATTGTTTGAGGTCCGTTCAGGGCTTGAGCAGATCAAGGATATACAAAACATCGCTGACATGATTGTGGACCCTCACGGCAAAGGCAAAGAAAGCCATTGGGATAAAACCGCCGATCAATTCTTTTTGGCGGTGATCCTGCATGTGCTGCATACCGGGAAGGATAAAACCTTGTCCGGAGTGCGTGACTTTTTGCAAGACCCGGCACGCAGCTTGTCGGTCGCGCTTAATGTCATGATGAACACGAACCACGCAGATCCCGTCGCACATAAAGAAATTGCTTCGGGTGCGCGGGCGATGCTGAATAAATCGACGCTTGAGGCCAGTTCCATTGTCTCGACGGCGCTGACTTTCCTGGGGCTCTACGCGGACCCCATTGTGGCTAAAGTCACTTCCGAGAGTGATTTCTGCATCCGTGACCTGATGGATGCGGAAAGGCCGTTATCGCTCTATATCATCGTGCCGCCATCCGACATGGTGCGTACTAGACCGCTTATGCGCCTGATCCTGACGATGATAGGCCGGCGTTTGACCGAATCCCTGCAAGTACGCCGTCCCACAGGCGCGGGCGCGGCCACGGGCTTTGTGGACCGAATCAAGGCGGTTTTCAATTCAACCAAGCCGGACGAAGTGGCCGGGCCGCGCCATCGGTGGCGGCTATTGATGCTGATTGACGAATTTCCCCAGCTCGGCAAGCTCGACTTTTTTCAGGATCAGCTTGCCTTTGTGCGGGGTTACGGGATAAAAGCATTCCTTATTGTGCAGTCGAAAAACCAGCTCGATGAGAGATACGGTCCGCGCAATTCGATTATCGACCATTGCCGCATCCGGGTGCTTTACACACCCAACGATGAAAAAACGCCTGAATTTATCTCAGGCATGTTGGGTGACAAGACCGAAGTACATCAACAAACGACTTACACCGGCCACCGGCTCAGCCCGTGGCTCGGGCATGTGATGGTGGCCGACCAGGAGAGCGGGCGGCCCTTGCTCACCCGTGGCGAGGTGTCCGTATTCCCCGAGACAGATTCCATCATTTTTGTAGCCGGCAAATATCCGATACGCGCCAAGAAAATTCGCTATTACGAGGACAAATTCTTTGTATCGAGGGTGCTGAATACGCCGGAGTTGCGCGATCAGCGCCCTTATCCTTATCGTCCGAGGCCTCACCCAAACCCGTGGCTTGCGCTTCGTGCGTCCTTTGTTTCGCATGCGAAACTTAGGTCGGATGAGGATTTAAACGACGCGGGCGCAGAATTGGATCGCGATGCAGCTGGGGAAGAACAGGCGCTGATGGCTGCGCTGGACGGCACACCGCCCGGCCAGAACGCACCGGAGGTCATGCCCGAGTTGGAGGGTGAGCCCAAAGATCACGATGAGCAAAAGAAACGCGACGACGAACGCGCGCGCCTGTTGGCGCTCGATGAGCAGCAACAGGGTGCGCAACATCACCATCATCATCATGGAGGAGACTTCACCGTATGACCAAGCGGCGCCCACATACCACCAGCGACCGCAAGGTACGGCTAAACATCACCATTCCTCAGCATATTGATAGCGCGGTGCGCGAATACGCGTTAAGCCGTCGCATGGATTTAGGCGACGTGATTACAAAATCGCTTACTGCATTCCTGAGCCCTGGCGCGCAGGATCAGCGTGACGCCATCATTGCCAACCGTTTGACCGCGCTTCAATCGCAGATAGAGCAGGGCCGGGCCGAAATTGAGCTTTTGACCGAGCTGGTGGCCGTGCTCACCCAGCTGTCCCTTGCGGTCGATCCTGAGCCCAGGACGCCCCAGGAAATAGCGCAGTGGGACGGTAAAGTAGCGCGGCGCTGGCCATTGGTTTTAAACCGTATTGTTGACCGTACTAATGCGGGTAATACTATGTTCGAGGCGTTGCGGGAGCGGTTGGAACTGACACCTGCCGCCTTTAAGGCAGACGCCGCACCGGCGCCGTCAGGAGCTAAAGATCATGAGCAATAAACCCATACCACTACACGCTAAATCGCACACTGCCACCGAGCGGCGGCGCGCGGCTACGCCGGCTTACAATGGTCCGGAGCGGCGCGGGGAGCCTTTCGCGTACCATGTCGATAATGAAAAATCGCGCTTACTTAAAATGCTTTCCCATTCTTTCGGGGCGCATATCGGTGCGATTCTTGAAGATGATCGTGTAACCGAAGTGTGGCTTAATAGCGATGGAAAGCTGTGGGCGAAGTACGTGGGCATTGGTAAGCAAAACACCGGTCAAACCTTGAGCGCTGAAAGCGCACTTAACGCAATTTCCCTGGTTGCCCACCACGTCAAATTTGACCTCAGCGCCCGTAGCCCATCCTTTGCGGCTGAACTCCCGGCGACCGGCTGGCGCTTTCAGGGGGCTATTCCGCCCCAAACGCCGGGGCCTGCCTTTAGTATTCGCAAGAAGGCTGCGCGTATCTATACCTTAGATGAGTATGTGTCCGACGAAATCATGACTGGCACGCAGTGCGATGCACTTCGCGCAGCGGTGCATACCCGGAAAAACATCCTGGTGGTGGGCGGAACCGAAACCGGCAAGACCACGCTCGTTAATGCAATCCTGCACGAAATGGCGAAAGCACGGGACCGTATCATCACGATTGAAGATACCTTAGAACTTCAAAACACCGCCGAAGATAAGGAGGAATTGCGCACCGTGAACGGTGTGCGCACCTTACATGATCTTCTGAAAGATGCGCTTCGCATGTCGCCTGATCGTATTGTGGTTGGTGAAGTCCGGGGTGCGGAGGTTATAGATATGCTGGATGCCTGGAACACTGGTCACCCAGGCGGCGTCTGTACGATCCATGCGGATTCAGCAGAAAGCTCTCTGCTGCGCATCGAGAGTTTGATACGTCGAAACAACCAGCTGCCGGATCGCGAGAGTATCGCGCGTACGATCCAGGTGATTGTTTTTATTGCCAAGGTCAAAATCGATACCCCGGAAGGACCGCGCGAAGTGCGCCGAGTAACCGAAATTATGGCGGTGGAGGGGGTTATCAACAACGCATATCAATTTAGAAAAATAGCTGCATATTCCACTCCAAAACAGCCAACCATTCCAATCGAAATCTGCCACTGATTCCAGTCCAGAACCGCCAGACATCTTGATTCAAAAGCTGGGACGCACCACAGACCGTTAACGACCCCTATGCATAGATATCAACTAGGGATAGATCGTGTGGTCCAGAATGGTTCGACTCATACACAGAGCGGTTGTTGGCGAGGTCAGTCGGAATTGTTCTAGACATAGTTTTGGCATTAGAGCTGTCGAGGCTCTACTTCGGGAGACCGTCATGGGGAAAACCCATGTATCTCGACCTGCGCGCATCGACAGACTTACAAATGACCTCGTCGCGCCAGTACTGGGACTTCGCGGCGTCATCTTCGAAACGCAGGCCGGTCTTGCCACAAGCATAGGGATGCGGATACCGCGTACCAGTGTCTCTCATGAAGTTCCATTAAAAGCTGTAACTATGCAAAGGACGCACCGGTTCCTGATGAGTGGTAGCGCGGGGCCGGCGCGGTTTTCTCGACATAACTACGCCTAGTTGAGATCTATACATAGCGACCCACAACAGTCATTGAAAATTCGGGAAAGGGGACGTTCAAAGAAGGGTAAGGTTCCTCAACTATTTCAGGTTGCGCACGGGCTTGGTGACATCCTTGAGAAAGGAGACTGTGCTCAATGAATGTCGATCCGCAAGCTCCTGCAAATGGGACACGGACAAGCTTGAAAAATCCTGCGATTCAAGTGATTTGAAAAACAGACGGATACGCTTGACGAACTGTCGCAGTTCAGACTGACGCATGATCTCCACCGGTTGCAAAAAACTAGCGGCACTTTGAAGAGCATTAGTCGGATGAATCAGAATATTGGTAACGTCGACACCAGGGTAGTGCTTTTTGAACCAGGCGTAGGATCGATTCATTTGCTCTGCTTCGCGCTTGTCAATCTCGGCTCGGGAAAGATCGACCTCGTTCTTGCATTCCCATAGTACGTAATGGGTGTCATCAACTGCCCATAGGTTATCGGGTCCTTCTTTCCATGCCTTGTCAGGTCGCTCGCCCGCAAATCCTAGTGCTTCACTGAGTTCTTGAAGAGCTTGCTCAAATCGGTCGGCTTTTACTCCAAAAACAAGCCGACCCAGAATGTCAGATAACGTAACATCGAGTAGATCGTAATTTTCAAATTTTCTAATCCACGCAATAATTCGTTCCATTCGGCCTTGGCTTATTAATGTCAGCTTTGTGATGGTGACGCCTGCGGCCGGCAGCAATAGCAGACGGTTGGCTACGTGTGCTGCGAGTTGCAGCCGCACCGACTCGGTCCTGTTTCCCCGATATTGATAACGAGCCATATCTTGCAAATACCAGCCGACATCAGCCTTGTCGACTATGCCTTTATCTAGAGAGTGCTGCAGTTGAGCCGCGGCGCCTTGATAGTCACCTTTGACGAAAGCCTTTTCTGCGTTCAGTTCAGCCACATAAGCCTTAAGGATGCGGTCGCTTGGCAAGGAAGGTTTGACCTCTTCCATCTGCTCGGTATAGAAGGCTTTCCAACCTGCGTCTCGACCGAGGCATTGGTTAATTAACCCTTGCAACGCATTTAGTGGTTGCTTTCCCTCTTTGATTTCTTCGGCAGCCATTTCCGCGATCTGTAGGCCGATTTCGATCTGTGTTGCCATTTGGGACGACAGGTGCTTGCGTGAGCGCTTTTCCCGGACCATACGAGTGATGTCACCACCAACAATAATGATTACCGAGTAGTCCTTTTCCCCTCGTACGCTTCGCCCCATGCCTTGCTCAATAGTACGGATAGTTCGCATTAGGGTCGCTTCGCTGTCAGGACGGCAAGCTTCCTGATGCAGGTCGATTAGGCTTTCCGAGAATGGCTTTCCGTCGAAAACCAAAACACGACATGCGTCGTCTGGCAGGTCTACGCCATCGTAGCGATTGGCCAGAACAACCGCCTTCTCAAACTCGCCTCGTCTCAAATTGCCCACAATTTCTGTCATCGTATGCTTCGTAGCAACGACAGCTCCATAACCCTCCCAGTCCCGAGAGTTGGGAAAACTTGAAACGAGGGCAACGACACCGGCATTCCTGCCGGGCATCGGCTCACCCAACCACTTGACGATGGTGCTGCGGTCAAGCTTTTCGTGGATCAAGGAGGGTATTAAGACCATTTTCTCCCCCGACCAACTTTCCTTGCTGTATGTCAGTGGTTTTGTGATGACGTCAGGCGATAGCTGTAACCCTTTTATCAAGAAGGCGTCGTCTGTCACAGTGGCTGACATGAAAATGCGGTGGGGTGTCTTCCAGTACGAACCAAACGCCTCAAGAGGAGGAATATAAGGCTCTATTTCGAGCGCGACACCTGAAATTACACACTGGCAGTGTGCCAACATGTTTTTCAACACGGGCCACGCAAACTTAACCGGATTGCGGCCGGTAGCTGCCGCTAAAATCCGGGCAATTTCAGATTCACGGTCTATCCATGCCCAGTAAGGGACTGGCAAAAAAGCATCCCGCTTGTCATTCTGAATATCGGCAAATGTACCAACACCCTGATGTTCGAGATCTGCCTCGAAAAGCGTTCGAATAACTTGGTAGGCTGTATCCTCTTTGGGGATTCGGATGCGGCACTGTTCCCGGATTGAGTCGGAACAGGCATGAGCGTCATCCATCAGTAAGGTCCCCACATCGATCGAATCCCGATTGAGGCCAAATTTTGTCAGGCCATTAAACAATTTTTGAACTGACGTCACGAGAATGGCTTTGCTATTGTGGAAATCTTCTGGCAATTCCGTATCTGCGGTACACGTCTTGATGCCAAATTGCTTGGCTTGATCGCAAGTTTGTGTGATTAGGAAGTTATCCGGGCACAGATACACGGCAGGCCCTTGGCCGTAATTGAGGCGAGATTGAAGCATCAACAAACCAATTAGCGTTTTTCCCTGGCCGGTATGAAGTTTGACAATCACGTCGCGTTGATCGCGACGAGAGGTATACCATTCGGTGAGGACAGCTTGCTGTGCGGGACGCAATGGACCCTTATCATGGGCACGGTCCAAAGTGTCGTACAAGGCGACCGGATCGGTCGGCGCGAGTACTTTTTTCCCTAATAGGCGCTTCTTGAAATCTACCATTGCGTTCTTTCCATTAAATGGTTTTGCGAGAAAAGTGGCATGTCAAAATGTAGGGTGCCAGCATACCCTCAGAGCGCCTGACTGACTGCTTTCGGAGGATTTCTCCGCCATTGATTCTGGCACAACCTGTTCTGGCATCATTCCTTAAATTGGCGGCGTTATTATTTGCTACTTATAGTCTGTCGCCTTATGGTCATCATTTGCTGACAATATAAAAATGATTAGCTAGGGCTTGAGTATGGTCAGAAAATCGAGTGACTCTCTTCGGGCAACACTTGCCGAGAACATCAAAACCTTTCGGAAGGAAAAGGGGTTTTCTCAAGAAGAGCTAGCCGAACGATGTGGTTTGCACCGTACATACATTGGCTCAGTTGAGCGCCATGAACGAAATGTCACTCTCAGTACACTTGAGGTCTTGTCGGAGTCTCTAGGTGTAAGTGTTCCCGAATTACTCACCGAATGTAAAAGCACATCAAAAAACTTGCAGATGGGTCATATTGGGTGAGCATAACGGAAAAAGATATTGTTGAGATTGTTGACGCGCTACGCCATCTCACGCCAACACAGCAGCAATGGATTAAAGCGACGATTCTGGCGTTCGGAGTATCACGCAAGTACTGGCATGCCTTAGATTCGGATTTCGTTACGCAAGCAGTGCTGGAGAATTTTGGCGACCGACTCTTGAGTCACCACGCGGGAAGTCGTCAAGCCCTGAGCAAAGACCGTTTTGAGTTTGCCTTTGAAGCTGCCCTCAACGATTCAGGCATTTCTGCACAGCTTGTGAAGAGCCGCACCAATCGCGGCCATGACCTCACTGTCGCCGGTACACCAGTTAGCCTGAAAACCGAAGCGGCAGCAAATATCAAAGAGGATTTCATCCACGTCAGCAAATGGATGGAACTGGGCAAGGGCGAATGGGAACTCCCCTTGTTGCAGAAACTGTTCCTTGAACACATGCGAAGCTACGAACGCATTTTCACCCTGCGCTGCCTTGATACAGACCCTGCACAGGTTCGCTACGAACTTGTGGAGATTCCAAAGGTGCTTATGCAGGAAGCATCCAACTGTCAGTTGGAAGTCCGCCAAAACAGCAGGCAGAACCCTAAACCCGGTTACGGCTACGTCAAGGACTCTACCGGGCAGCTAAAATACGCCCTCTACTTCGACGGCGGGACTGAACGCAAACTCCAGATCAAGAATCTTCGCAAAGATCTTTGTAAGGTTCATGCGACTTGGACCTTTGGATCAGCGACCTCTTAGCAGGCGCTTACGCGCCAATTCTGCGTACTCAGCATTCAGCTCAATACCGACGCAGTCTCTTCTCAACTCTTTACAAACTACTCCTGTTGTCCCTGATCCAAAAAAAGGGTCTAGGACACGGCCATTCTCACGGGAGCCTGCGGCCACGCAGAGGCGCGCGAGGGCACGCGGATATACCGCGAAGTGACTCCCTGGATAAGGCTCGGTCATGATGTTCCAAACAGTGCGGCGATTTTTTGATTTTTGTTTCGGATCGGACGCTGGCTCCATGATCGCTTGCCAGTCGTAATAATACTTTTCCGACTTTGAGAAAAGAAACAAGTATTCGTGAGAGCGAGTCGGGCGATCCTTCACGCTCTCAGGCTGACAGTTAGGCTTGTTCCATATGATGTCTGTACGGAGATACCAGCCATCGGCTTGAAGTGCGAAAGCTAACTTCCAAGGAACACCAATCAAGTCTTTTGGCTTAAGCTTATCCGGGGTAGGTGCCCTATACTCCATTGCTCGGCCTTTATTCTTTGAGTCAGCGTCTCGCCAAGTGCGGCCGCCCGATGTATAACTATCTCCAATGTTCAGCCATAGGGTGCCATCATCCGAAAGAGTCCTTCGCGCTCCGCGGAACAGACGCACAAGATCGGCAATGTATTCATCGACAGTAGCTTCTGCGCCTATTTGACCTGCGACGCCGTAGTCCCGCAGTCCCCAATATGGGGGAGAAGTTACGATGCAATCGAAATGTTCATCGGGCATTTTTGAAATAAGCTGGCGAGCATCGCCGACATGCAAGTCGCAACGATTTCTTGCATTCTCAGTCAAATGAAGGTTAAGCGACGCACTTCCTATATCAAGGAGGTCAAGTACTTGCGCAGTATCATCCATACGCGATGCTCCATAATTTGGCGTTTGACGTGGCATGTTTTTCGCGAGTTCATCAGGTTTTGTTGCTACTTATAGTATTCAATATACATTCTGTTGTCAATCCTACGCTTGTCAACCAGCGCAACGGTGGAATCCACCTATCAGGATGCCCAACACCTCGTTCCTGCGAACCGTTAAAAAGCTGCACTTTTGCCATCCGCTGAGCTCCAACAATGTTGTTGTGAAAAGCAGCATTACTCCGTTGTCTCCCTCTCTAATCCGCGAGGGCGGTCGACTACCAGCGCTGAGGTGATCCGATCAACTCGTTATTATCTTGGATGACAACTGGCGCTCAGAATTTTACTCGCATATGGCCGCTTAGGAGAACAAGCTCGAGTGTCTCTTGTTGTTAAGGGCGGTAGGTCATATCATCGGCCAGAGCCGCCATTTGCAAATCGACGTTGATATGGTCGCTCGCTGCTGGGACTGACCGGCACACCGGGTAAAAACCAGTTTAGAACTGCTGCCACCTATTTATATGGGACGGTTAAATGCTCCAAATTAGCACTGGGAAATTTTATGCGTCGACCAGTCCTGATGCGATCTATGAGACGTTGCACCGCGGCGTTCTATATACCAACTACAGATTTATGTTATTGGATCGCATCGAAACCGGAGTCGGGGTACTTTTGCCGGCGAAAAGCTCCGGTGGCGTGAACGCCGTTGTTTGTGAAATTCCAGAGCGGCTTCCAAAGCCAAACGGCCCGATTCAGGCGGGGCAGATCATCAGTGTCGGCCCGGATTTTCTCATTCGAGATTTCGCCGCCATCGTGTCATTCGCCATGAACATTACGTGCGACCCCGACCGTGACTTGGTCCACCGCCTCACTAATGCCACCGCCCCAGCTTTGGGGTTGTTCGCGTTACCAAACGAATACGTCCCGCGCATGTTTGACGCAAAACTCAGCTTTCAGATGAATGAGATCAGCGCCCTTCAACCTTTCTTCAAAGATTTGATGGGTCTTGAGCGAAAGGTGTACCTCAGCGTCAATCGGTCAATACGACGCTATGTCATGGCGATGCATCGGTTGAGCGACGACTTAGAGTTAGCCTACGCACTTCTCGTTGCGTCAATCGAAGCACTCGCACAAGAGTTCGATGGTACGTTTCCCGCGTGGGAGAACTATGATGAAAGGAAACGGAACCGCATTGACAAGGCTTTGACTGAAGCCAGCGAACCGGTACGTCAGGGTGTTCGGAACGCGATCCTCGCCAACGAGCATGTCGCGTTGAAGCGAAAAGTTTCATCGTTTACGAACCTCTACCTATCGCCGTCATTTTTTCGGAACGGCACCGAGGGGCATCCTTACCCCGCCGGCCGGTCCGAGTTAGCCGTTGCAATCAAGCAAGCGTACAACTTACGCTCAACGTACATTCACACGTTAAGGCCTCTGCCCAAGAACTTGGTTTCGCCACACATCCAATCCGATGTCTTCTCGGACAATGGCAAGCTCCTGCTGAGTTTTCGCGGCTTAGCACGAGTGGCCCGGCATGTCATTCTTGAGTTCATAAGCCAATCCCCAAAAATCGACAAAGAGGAGTATCACTACACGACGGACTACCCCAACTTAATGACCATGCAACTGGCGTCGCATTATTGGATCGATAAGCCTGAAAACTATACGCCCGATAGCGCTCGCACGATTCTAAGCTGGTTCATCAAACAACATGCCGCGAGAATCACTGATCCGACGCAAAAGGTCAGCGACATGCGTGCGGTGCTTCAAAAGATTCAAGGAATTGTTCCCTCGCTCGCCAAATCGGAACAAAAAATGCCGATGTTGGCGCTCTATCAGCTCTTCATACAATATTTACCGGAGGATGAGTTGCCGGCAGCGAAGGCGTTTTTTGAACCATACGCCCACCTCTTTGATCAACCGTCAGTGGAAAGTCTGGTCGCTCATTTTCTAACGGGTGTGCAAATCCCTGACTGGTCGATCAACGAGAGCGACCAGTTGCTAACGACATATGCGAATCAGCGTTTTCATAAGAATGGCTTGGACGTTGGTCCGCTGGTCGGGGCGGGTCTGGTCTTGTGGATCGCTGAGCAACACCGTAAGAACGGAAACCGGGATCGCGCGCGGGCGTTGATCACTTGTGCGGTCGAAGAGTATCCGATGTTAAAAACGCTGCAAGTGTTCGAGCAAGGATTGCCAGCGGTCGGCGACCTTCCCGAAATTCTCGCAGCGGATATTTTGCTACCCGATCGGAAAACTCCCGACGCGCCCGCACCAAGCTCGCCACCAGATCCCCCCTTGGCGTTGGCGTCCAGCGGACCGCCGACTCAAACAATGCCCGCTGACCCTGAAAACAACCCTGCGTCTCAGTAAATGCGTTGGCAACAACTACCCCGCTCCGTGTTTTGTTTCATATTCTCGACTAAATGACGCGGGACGGACGCGAGGCTGTGAGCTCCATGCGCTCTGTTCGCTCAAGTGCGACGGGATTACCCGGGAAGCCCATACGGCTCAAACCGCAGCAGGGGATCGGACGTCCGTTAGACTTCGCAAGCGGCCATCGCGTGGGCGCGGTGACGAACGGCAGAAGAGGGTCGATAGGGTGAGTAGAGGATTTCGATAACCAGCCGTTCGGATTTATCGTCCCAGATTGCTTTGCTGGAGAATTGATGAACGTCGCCGCGTTGTTGCTACCGCTCAAGCAACAAGCCTCGAATGACCGTTGAGGCCGAGTAGCAGACCTTCATGGTCATAACTCTGACTGACTGTCCCTGGCACACAACTGCCGGACGCGATGATCAGTTCCTGGCACTGAGACATTCGGTATCTAGCGGGAAACGTAACATTAAGGTGGCGGGTTTCAGTTGAATACGCAAACAACAGCATAACGCCGCGTTATTTTTCCTTATCCAGACGCGATTTCCTTCTTCTTTCCATTTTTCCGTCCCAACGCGCGTTTAATAACGCCTGTCCCATTTGTTGCCATAGTTGGCGATCATCCGCTTTAAGCTTAGCCGCGATTTCAAGCGTTTTAATCTCGGCTTGTCCCAAGGTTTTGTTGCTCAGATATTTGGGCTCTTGGCCGTGCAAAAGCCACTCAGCCCGGATGCTATAAACATGCTCAATCGCAAGTAATATCAGCTTGCGAAGCGAAATCTGGCGCATCTCGAATTTACTGACACCGGCCTGTGTTAAGCCAATCTTCTCTCCGAAATCGCTTTGGCTTAAGCCTAGTTCCTCTCGTACCTGGCGTAACCGATTTGCGGGTTCGGGGCTGGCTTTCATTACTGAATTTGTCTGCTTTAAACCAGTGATCGGTAGATCGTAGTGTTGTTCTAATGTTTGCACCATCTCCATCGAAAATATAGTGCCGCTATCGAGCTTATCCAGGCCGTCCTTGGAAAGCCCTAATACCCTAGAGGCTTTTTCAAACGGTACTTTCGCTTGCTCAAGCAGCCGTTTAATTTCTCCTGCTGACCAGTTTTTCTTTTTCGCCATAAATTTCCCCTGTTGTACAAGTTTACACAACTCGGAGCGAGCCATTTAAGTGTGGTGACGAGCCGTTTGGCTGTTCTAATACTGAGTTGTATTATTGCGTGCATAAATGAGGTGGACATGTTGACAAAAGACATTGCAATTTATAACTCAAGACTTTCGTAATACAACTTTGTTATTGCTTATATATAGTTGAAAACAAGGTATTATTTGTGCGAATTTGAGTAATGACAAATTGACAATCACAGCATGTAAATTGTCGTAACATATTATAAACAATAAATATATTGACATCATACTAACTTTTAAGATTATCATTTGCTCACCCGTTGCCCTTTCAGCAGGAGGTTTATATCGACACTCTGAGAATCTAAAGCTGCCTCAAACGAATAGCCTTTGCCCACTCAATTCAAATAGGAGATAGTTATATGTTTCTGACTCGTGCGTATACTCGCTTGCTTGCTTTAATGGCGTTACTGATGACTGCTGGCGCTGCCCATGCGGCGGCTACCGGCATGCCCTGGGAAGCCCCCTTGCAAAGTTTCCTGGACTCGTTGACGGGCCCAGTAGCCAAGATCGTGGGGGTAGCTGCCGTTGTTGTTGCGGGGTTCGGCATCGCGTTCTCAGAGGGCGGGAGTGGTCTGCGCAAAATCGTTTGGGTGGCCTTCGGTTTGTCGATTGCTTTTGCCGCGACCACCTTCTTCCTGCCTTTGTTCGGCTACGCTGGCGGCGCTGCATTTTAAAAACTCTGGAAGAGACTGCCATGGCCATAGATGGATTCACCATACCAATTCACGCCTCGTTGACGAAGCGCTTACTCATCGGCGGAGTGCCGCGTGAGCTGGCGATCATCAATTGGACATTCGTAGCGGCTTTGTCCATACCGCTCGCGACTTGGTACGGCATCCCTCTTGGTCTTTTTGTGCATTTTGTGGCGCGGGCCGCAGCCAAGAAAGACCCGGATTTTTTCGACGTTTTCCGTCGCAGTATTCGCTACAAAATTTTCTATAGGGTCTGAGCCATGGTGACCGCCATCTCATTGCTTGCCGTACTGACTGCCGTTTTCCTGGCGTATGTATTTCTCAATAAAAGCGGGTATGAGCTGTTTACCTTGTCTGAACACAAACGCCGTGCCACGGCGTTTTCCGATCTTTTGCCATGGGGCCGTTTAGTCGCGCCCGGTGTGGTGATGAACAAGAACGGCAGCTTGCAATCAACTTTGCGCTACCGCGGGCCCGATCTTTACAGCGCGACGCAATCCGAGCTGATCTCGGTTTGTGCTCGCCTCAACAACGTGTTCAAGCGCTTACCAGGGGGGTGGGCGATCTATGCTGACAATGACCACCATTCTGTCGCCAGTTATCCCGACTCGACTTTTCCAGACACGATCAGCTACTTGATCGACCAGGAGCGCCGCTTACAATTTGAGGGCGGGGAGCATTACGAGAGCGACTACTTTATCACTCTGGTTTACATGCCGTCGCGGGATACCGTAAGCAAGATTGCCGCAATGTTTTATGAAGGCGTGGAGAAAAAACACGGTGATCTTTTCAACCAGGTTTTGACAAGCTTTATGCGGGACCGGGCACGTATCGCCAACCTCTTTGCCAGCCTGGTGCCCGAGTCCGCTTTGTTGGATGATGATGAAACGCTTACCTATCTGCATGGCTGCATATCCCCGAAAAAACACGCTGTGGCAGCGCCAGAGGTTCCCGTTTACCTCGATGCGCTTTTGCCTGATACCCCTTTAATCGGCGGGCTGGCCCCCCGGTTGGGCAAACATCATATTTCGGTTCTGACCGTCCATGGTTTTCCATCAGACAGCTCGCCAGGCTTGCTGGATGCTCTAAACCGCCTAGCCATTCCCTTCCGTTGGGTGACTCGCTATATCCCAATGGATAAGCCAGATGCCGAGAAGGAACTGAGCAGTTATCAACAAAAATGGTTGGCAGGGCGCAAGAAACTCATTACCGCCTTTAAAGAAGCGCTATTTAACGAAGAATCCATCGTGCAAAACACGGATGCTGTGAATAAAGCGGCGGACGCCGACGCTGCGCTGCAGGAGCTTTCCGCCGATGCAGTGGGGTATGGGTACTTTACGCAAACGGTTGTCCTACTGGACGACGACCTGACCCGGTTGGAGCACAACCGGCTGGCCGTCGCGCGGGTATTTGAAAATCTTAGTTTCACGGTTGCCGACGAAATCGAGAACCACAACTGCCTGGATGCTTTCTTGGGCTCGATTCCTGGGAATACTGCCAACAATGTTCGCCATCCGATTCTGAACACCCTAAACCTGACGCACCTGTTTCCGCTGTCCGCCGTATGGGCCGGCGCCAAGGGCGATGCCAACCTGGGCGGCGCGGCCCTCCTTCTTGCGACAGCCGAAGGCGATATCCCTTTTCGGCTGTCGCTCAACGTGGGCGACGTGGGCCACGCCATTTTGTTTGGTCCGACCGGTATGGGTAAATCGGTATTGCTCAATTTGCTTGAGGCGCAATTTCGCCGCTATCCAGGCGCGCAGGTGTATGGCTTCGATAAAGGGGCAAGCTGCCTGACTTTGACTACGGCGATCGGCGGCGATTTCTATGACTTAGGCGCGTCTGGCGCGGGCCTGGCTTTTCAGCCACTTGCCCACGTAGACCGTGAAAGCGAGCGCAATTGGGCGTTTGAGTGGGTTCAAATGCTATTGATACATGAAGGCGTTGAGCTAACCCCCGAGCGAAAGGGCATTGTTTGGACAGCACTATTAAAGCTTGCCAATGCCCCGCTGGATCAACGCACCATGACCGGCCTCATGATATTCCTATCCGATCCACTCCTTAAAGAAGCGATGAGGCCGTATACCGTAGAGGGGCCTTATGGGCGATTCCTGGACGCCGATCATGACACTTTAAGTTATGGGCGGTGGCAGTTCTTTGAAATGGGCGAGCTGATTAACAGCTACGCGCATGCCGTGATGCCGGTTCTCACCTTCCTGTTTCATCGGCTCGAAGAACGCTTTACCGGCGTGCCTACGCTGCTGCCCATTGATGAAGGGTGGTTGTTTCTCGATCATCCGGTTTTTGGTCCAAAGATTCGCGAATGGCTTAAGACGCTGCGCAAAAAACGCGTGTACGTCATCTTTGCTACACAAAGCCCGGCTGACGTTGCCAAAAGTAAAATTTTCGATACGGTCCGCGAGAGCTGTTTTACGCGGATATTCTTACCGAACCCGGATGTGCTCGAACAGGGTACATCTGAGTTTTATAAGCTCTTTGGCCTCAATGATCGACAGCTTGAAATCATCGCAGGGGCTACTCCTAAACGCCAGTATTACTACGTTTCCCCGCTGGGAAACCGCCTGTTTGACTTAAATCTTGGCCCGCTGGCGCTTGCCTATTGTGGCGCCACCAGTGAAGAAGATCGGGTATTTACCACTAATTTACGCGCGTCTACACAAGACAACTTTAACCCCGTTTACTTGCGCGCCAAGGGCCTGGATTGGGCGGCGGAAATTGTTGAACACCTGGATAACCCATCCGAAACAGAACGAAAGATTGCCTAACTTTCGCATGCGAAACTCACCAAGGAGATTCACCATGAAGATTAAAAAAACCATTGCTTTCATTGCTGCTTTCGCAGTGGTGGGTTTTGCGCCGGCGCCCTCAGCGCAGGCCCAAATACCCGTAACCGATGTCCTGAATCTCGGTCAGAACATCATGACGCAGCTCAACACGCTTGCTGTGACAGTGCATCAGCTCACGCAGATCACCAACCAGATGACGCAGATTGCCAATCAGGTCAAAAATCTGCAACAACTCCCAGCAGGTGCAGCCGCTTCCCTTTTAGGGAATTTTACGACGCAATCAACTCAAATGACCGGCACGATGAGCACTATTGGCGGCCTCGCACAAAATATCACGACCTTATCGAGCAATTATAACGGCCTCTATCCCAGCCCGAGCGGTGGGGCGCCTTTGACGAACGCGCAAATGCTTTCGCAGCTGCAAGCTTGGCTGACTCAAAGCCGCCAAACATACCAAGGGGCCTATGCGGCCCAGGCCCGCGTGATCGCCGCCTTGCCGCAAAATTCGGCAGATGTATCAAGCATTATGTCTCAGTCACAAGCGAGTCAGGGCAACCTTGACGCGGTGCAAGCAGGTAATCAGTTGCAGGCGCAAGTGGCTGCGCAGCTGATCCAGCTTAACGCGCAGCAGGCTGCCATGAATCAGGCGCAAGCAGATGCGCTTGCTCACCAGGCACAGCTTGAAGCAAACGCCGCGCAAATAGCTAAACAGAATGCGGCGAGTCTGTCGAATACCTACACCGGCACTGGCGTCGGCCAGCCAATGCTTCATTAAGGAGAAACATCATGCGTGCAAGTATTTTAGCTCTATTCGTTGCTGCACTTATTTCTGCGTGTTCGCCGACACCGACGCCAAAGCAACCGCTTCCGGCATCGGTTAATAAAATGACTATGGATCAATTAAAAATGCTTTATGCCGAATGCACAAAGTATGGATTTGCCAGCGATCCTCGCGTCATTTATTCAGAACAAGATTGCGGTCATTTAGTTTCACTCATTAACTCGGCGAGCCTAAAAAATACATACCAAGGCCATGGCGTCGGCCAGCCAATGCTTCATTAAAATTAGAGGCGTTTTATGACACCTAGCGCCGGCATCTTAACCTTCCTCCTGACTAGCTTCCTATCCGTATTCAGCGGCGGGTTCGGTGCGTTGCTCCCCCACGCCAAGCATCTGCTTTTCTTAATGGCGGGTATTGAATTAACGCTTGCCGCGCTATTTTGGGCGCTCAAAGGTGAAAACCTGATCGTCCCATTGATTCAGAAATCGTTGGTTATTGGGACTTTCGCCTACTTTGTCCTTAATTGGCCAAACCTTATCAACATGGTGTTGAGTGGCTTTATTTTTACCGGACAAACCGCTGGTTCTGGTGGCGGTGGTGGCGCGATTTTAAGTTTAACGGACCCATCCGGCATCATTTCACAGGGCTTAAACGCGATTTCGCCTATTTCTACTACGATTTCCACTATCCCCTGGTATGACGTTGGAGACATCTTTTTGTTGGGATGGGCATTGATATTTACGATCCTGGCTTTTGCCATTATCGGCATTCAGTGCTTTATCACTTATCTTGAGTTTTATATTGTTGCTGTATTGGCTTTGATTCTGGTCCCTTTCGGGGTTTTCAGACACACCGCTTTTCTGGCAGAAAAATCACTTGGTATCGTCATTAGCCACGGTGTCAAGTTGATGGTGTTGGCGTTCATTATCAGCGCTGCAACGCCCGTGCTGGCAGCTTTAACGACTGTTTTACCGGGAACGGGCGTCACATTCGATCAAGCTTTGTCCGTTATGGTTGGCTCAATGGCCATCGCGTTTCTTGCCTGGCACGCCCCTGCATTGGCGGGCGGCATGATGAGCGGCGGCCCGAGCCTGAATGCCGGTACCGCGGTTGGCACGGCGGTTTCTGCCGGAATTGGGGCCGCCCTGGGGTTGTCTGGCGCGCGCGCAGCGGCGAGTTCTATTGCCAGCGGGGGCGCTTCCGCAACCATGAGTGCGGCGCGAGGCTTGGGCGCTGCCTCAACGGCTGGACGGCTTGGTGCGGCGACTGCCGCCATGGGCGGCGCCGGCACCGTTGGGCAAACGGTGGGTGCGGTTCGTGGCGTTGCGAGTGCCGCGACCGGCGCGGCCAGGAGTGCAGTCACTTCACCCGCCGGGGCAGTGGTGCAATCACTGACACAGGCATTCAAGCAGGGCGGCCTCAGCGGTTACAAAGCAACCGGCGGCAAAACCGCTGCGCAAGTGAATAGCACCCCCCCTACCCCACCGACGCCGCCGAGTGCGGGCGGCGGCTTCATGTCGGCGGCTCGCATGGCCCACAGCGCCGTTCCACCCGTGGCCAGCGCGGGACCAGGTATTAGCGTGCCGCTGAACACCCCTTAAAGTCAATCACCCTACCGCGAGGACATGATGAGCGCAATCAACCTAACCAAAGAACTCATGCTGAAAAAGCCGCCTATGACCCCCGTGGCCGCACCACACTCGCCCTATGCGCGCGCCAATGAGGAATGGAACGACCGCCAAGGAAGACTCGTCAAGAACGCGGCCAATTGGCGCAAAGCTTTCTTTGCGACGCTGGTTTTTGCGGGTGCATCGGTTGGGGGACTGGTCTATGAATCCACGCGGTTGAGCATCGAGCCCTATTTTGTCGAGGTCAACCGTTCGACCGGCGAAGTCCACGTAGTCGGCACCGTCAACCAGATCAAATACAGCCCCACGGATGCGGAAGCTACTTACTTCTTGCGGCAATGGGTGCAATGGGTGCGGTCCGTCCCGCTCGATCCCGTTTTGGTTAAACAAAACTGGATGAAGGCATATCGCCTCATGCGACAAAGCTCCGCCAACACATTGAACGATTGGGCTCGAACCGATCAGCGTTTGGGCGCTGTTGGTCGAGAAACCGTTTCGGTCGAAATTCTTAGCGCTGTGCCCATTGCCAACTCGAAAAGCTATCAGGTGCGCTGGCATGAAGTGGTGCGCAATGCCGAAGGCGGCATCAAAGACCAATACAACATGACTGCCACCTTCACCGTCGATATGCAGGTGCCGCGCGATGAGAAAACCCTGGCAGTGAACCCCATCGGGCTCTACATCGTGGGCTACCAATGGGCTAAGGACCAGTAACGCCTCATTAGCATTGCTTTTTCGAAACTGATTAACCTTTTTGTTTACAGCGAAGGACATTTATCATGCACGCTCTACGCTCCATTACGCTATTAGTAATGCTCGCCCTGGTGGCCTTTCCCGCGCTTGCTGCTCCGTCTACCGGCCCTATCGTGCCAGCTATCAATGCGCCTCAGTTATCGTCTACTCAAGCGCCCACCGCAGCCGAAATGCAGGCACAGATACAAGCTGCACAACGGGCGATCACGAGCGCCAATCAACAACTCAATTCCTCTAAGGTCGCGCTACAAAATACCAGTGCTGCGCCGGGACCGCAGGTAGCCCCCCCGACAACGCTGCCTTCGACCGCTTGCCAGCCTTGCCGTACTACCGCAAAAGTTTCGCATGCGAAACATAAACACAAAAAAGCGCGGCCCACGCGGGCAGACATTTACCGGCTTGAAAAAGAGCTGGCCGAAGCCAAGGGGTCGTACCGGCTGGTGCAAATATCGGATCATGCTACGCAGAAAGCAGACCGGGTAGCGCACATCAACGCCAAGGTAGTTTTCAATTACATGGACAGCGCTATTTACCACATTGACACCGCAGTAGGGCATGAAACCAATCTACAGCTTCAACCGGGCGAGGTTCTGGTGGGCACTGACAAGCCCATATCCGGGGATACCGTGCGTTGGGACGCCACCACAACCAAAGCGGGAACAGCGCCGAACGAAACGACCCTGGTGGTTATCAAGCCAAAGGAGCCCAACATTGATACCAATATGCTGATTACCACCAATCGGCATATCTACAACATCATCGTGCACGCAGGGGACAGCGACGACTCCCCTTTTATGCCGATTGTTGCGTGGTCCTACCCTTATGACGAGGCACAGGCCAAAGCGGTAACTGAGAACGCGAAACGCCGCGAGGACGATAGCAAAGAATCGCTGGGCGTCGATCCATCCAAGCTTGTCTTTGCTTATTCAATTAAAGGCGATAACTACCCGTGGAAACCGCTTCGCGTCTTTGACAACGGTAGCAAAACCTTTATCGAAATGGCACCCACAATGAAAAGCTACGATGCCCCTTCGCTGTTTGTTCTGGACGATCAGGATAACCCGCTCATGGTCAATTATCGCGTAAAGGGAAACTATTACATTGTGGATCGGCTGTTTCAAAAAGCGCAGCTGCGTGTAGGTCCTAAGCAGGCGGTTGACCTGGTGCGCGATGGCAACGATCTGAAAAAAACCGGCATTGCTTCTTGGTTTTCCAACTAAACCCTTCTTAGACCCGGAGCGTTGCCATGCTAGACCAGCCTATCGACAAGCCGAGCGAAGAACCTGCTACGCCAAGTCGCGCCGTCCAGGAGGAAGAGGAATTTTATATCCCGCCTCAAGATGCCCACGGGCTGAATGCGCCACCTCCCCCACCCACGGTTAAACGATTTAACCGCAGGACGGTTGCAATTCTCGCCCTCACGTTTGCTATTGTTACAATCCTTGCTCTTTCCACCGTCTTTGAGCCGCCCAAGCGGCGGGCGGTAGACCCGAACGCAGAGCAAACCACCAAGGCAAACAACCCCTCCCCAGCAGAAGCCGTAAGCGCGCTGCCCAATGGCTACGCCGATACGCCGAAGCTTGGCAAGCCGTTACCCGGTGACGTGGGCATGATCGCCGTCGATGCCAACAAAATGTCTGGCAATCCAGCGGTAGCCGCCGCCATGGTTCCGACCGCGGGGGGGCAGGCTTACGCCACACCGCAGCAACTAACGCCCTACCAGCAATATCAGGATCAGGTGCAAATCGCGAAGATCAAGCGCCAGGAAAACGCGCTCGATAGCGGCCTCACTTTCGGTGGGGGCGCTTCCGGCGGGGCAACTCAAGACCTCTCCGGCCTGTTGTCGCGCGCGTCTGCGCCGGTAGTGCCAGGCACCAGTTCAGACGCTTCGCCGCGTGCTGCCCGGTCGGCGCGTGACGACGATAACCGCCAAGACGATAAAAGCGCCTTCTTGGACAAAGAGCATGGTAAAAGTTTTGCCCTTCACCATGGCGCTTATTATCCGGCCTCGCCCTACACGATGCTGGCCGGCACCATCGTTCCGGGTTTCCTGCAAACCGGAATCAATAGCGATCTACCAGGCCAAATTGAAGGCGTCTTGAGCCAAAACGTCTACGACACCGTAACCGGCAAGTATCTTTTGCTGCCTCAAGGCACCAAAGTCATCGGCATGTACGACAGTCGCGTGACTTATGGCCAGGAGCGCGTGCTGGTTGTCTGGACCCGTATTTGCCGCCCTGACGGTAGCTGTATTGATTTGGAAGGTATGCCGGGCACAGACCTCTCGGGCTACGCCGGCCTCACCGGCGAGGTTGACAATCACTATTTGAAGTTGCTGGGTGGAGTGCTGATCGGTTCTGTACTGGGTGCGAGTGGACAAATCGCAACCGGCGCCAATTACCAAAACCCAAGTTTTGGGCAACTGGCTATGCAAGGCGCCGCCCAAAATATCAACCAGGTTGGACAACAAATCACTCGGAAACAATTGGGCGTGCAGCCCACCATAATCGTTCATCCGGGCGACCCTTTTACCATCTTTACGACCAAGGATATTGTTATCCCGCCCTATAAAAGCTAGCTTTTCCCATTTTCTTTTAGCTGGCATGGATATGAGTTATTACGCGCAATCCGACAAGGTAAGTATTGTGTTTCCAGTCCCTAAATCGCTTCAAGCAGCCATCGAAGCCAAGCACAAAAGCGAAGGCAAAACAAAACGCGATCTGTATCTGAAAGCGCTACGCGATTTTATTGCTATTCATGAGGGGCATGATCGGCGCCGCATGGCGACGCTCAACCCAGCAAAAGAACGCCGCGCGCACCGCTCACTTGTCTACATGGCCACCTACAAATATCCGGACGCGCCAAAACTGCGAATTTGGGCCGACAAGCCGCTTGCGGATATGGTTGCTGAGCTTGCGAAGCGTGCCTGTGTTTCGCGGCGTGCATTCGCCTATACCGCTATTTGCAATACCTTTTATAACCTGCAGGAGACACCAGAATGCCGAGAGTTCCAGTAGCCCGTTTTCCCTCCATCGCCGTGAGCGACGAATTGATGAAGCTGCGCGTCGATGTAACGCGCGAACTGAATTCAGAAATCGAACAATACGCCGCCTATTTCACTGAGCACACCGGCAAGAAACCCCGGTCACATGAGGCGGTTATTGCCGGCATCCTGGCTGACTTTTTGAGGCACGACGCGGCTTTTCAGAAGTGGCGCAAGCTGCGCGCCACTACGGCCGCGCAGGGCTAAGTCGTGATCGCGTGGCTGCGCGCTTCTCCAAAATGGATGCAGATCGGCATCGTCTTGCTCGCGGCCTGGGTTCCTTATTTTCTCGTGATTAACAATCATCCAATTTTAGGTACGTTCGTTTTAATCGTGCTCGCCGGGCTGTTTCTGATTGCCCAGCCGATCCGGTTTGGCGCAATAGCACCAGAGTTGGAAAAGCCGCCTGAGTCGGATAGTCATGAAAACGACTCACTTCCCCCGCCGCAATAAGAAAGGAGACTTTCGCATGCGAAACTTAAATTTTATTGGCGCGGCGCTGGCGCCAATTCTTCTGTTAGCTTCCTGCGCAACCACCGAACCCGCCGCGTCTAGGCTAGCTGGGCCTGTCCTGGGCCGCTATCAGTTCGATTACGCAGCGCCGAAACGGCGCGACGTATCTCTGATTCAGGTGTTTGATGACGGTGCCCACACTATCCTGCAATTCAACAAACTTTCCATGCCCGTGGTCATTACCGCTAACGATAGCCCTGCCCCACTGCAATTTACTCGCCAAGGGCTTTATCTGGTCATCCCTGGCGTATATGCCCTGCTTAAAATCGAAACGCTAGACCATACCGCCCTGGTCCTGAATAAAGCCCGGCCTGCGAACCTGCCGCCACCTCAAGCAGTGTCGTCTGTCGGCTCAGGGCCGCAAGCGCTGGCAATTGTGCAGCCCAGGACACTTGAAGCGCCGGTGCCCGTCCCGGCACCTCGCACGGTCGCCAAACAAAGTACCTTTATCGTGCCATTCTCGGGCAATAGCTTTGCGTTTACCCGCAGCGCGCGCGCCCTGCTCGGCACTGCGGCGCCGGTGGCCGTCACGGCGCAAGCGGTCACGCTCTACGGGCGTGCGGTCAAGAGCGGTTCAGAGGATTTAGCGGTCGCCCAAGAACTTGCGCTACGGCGCGCTTGGGTCATCAAAGCAAACTTAATAAGGCATGGCGCCGATCCGGATAAATTCCGCGTGTTCTACAGCGGCAAAAAAGGGATCAACGCGGTCACCATCGACATCAATCCAGCCGGGAAAAAGGCGTAGGGCCATGGTGAACTGCTACCTTTGCCCGCATCACAAAGCCCGTTCAGAGGTACCCGGTTTTGTTGAATGCAAGGCCCCCATGCCGTCCACTATCATCATTCCGGCGTTCTACGCTTTCCATGAGCAAGGCCGCGTAGACGAACCATTCACGGTGATTCGGCGGAAGGACGCGCCGCTCGATGCGGGCGCATGGCCTTTGCAGTATCGGCCTGACTCGCTTGAATTTTGTGCGCTATGGGAGTCTGGCGGTTTTGGGGACGGGGTTGCTCCCACTGCAATTCCGTGATGTTTGTTGCTCAACTGGTGTTTTTCAAAGAAAAAAGAACATGAAAAGTTTATTGTTTACGGGCACGCTACTTGGTCTGTTTTTGAGCACGCCCGTGTTGGCCAGCGATTGGGGCTGCAAGGTGCTTTTGTGTCTCTCTAACCCTGCCGGCCCGGAAGCAGAGCCGAAATGTGTTCCCCCTATTCAACAGCTTTGGCATACCTTGAGCCATGGTGGCAGTTTCCCTTCTTGCTCAATGGGTGGCGCTGGCAGCGGAAACTACGGAGGCAATACATGGGCAAGTGGCGGGTATTGCGCACCTGGTCTGGTGCAGCTCGATCCACTCGATCCGACCAACCCTTCGCTCGTCAGTTGCAACGCACAGGGAGCAATCAATGTCGTCGTCAATGGGTCATTAACCACGCGGATATGGTGGGGTGTCAGTGGTCAGTCGACCACTACCGTGAACGAATCTGCCGCTGCGGGGAACATCAGTTACGATCCCACTCAGTCGGCAGCCGATGCCATTGCCGCAATCCAGACACAACAACAAACCACTTCGTATGGAAACGCGCCTTAATCGCGAGTGCGTGACGTTTCCTTATGGGCTTGGCCCGCGTGCTGCTGCATGACACGAGCAGATGCAGCTGGCCAGGGTTCGTCATTACCGGTGAAGCGAGGTTTCGCATGCGAAACCTGAAAGGACTTCATACCCTCAGATCCGCCGGCGCCGGATGCGCAGGCATGAAGGTGCCGGCTGATCGGGGGCGCAGATGGTCCGCTATGCGCACCGCCCCCTGGACGAACTGGCTGCGCCAGATCGTCTTACGCCCGGCGTTGTTTAAAGCGCTCAGGACGGCACAGACGCGCGCCAAGGGCTTTGCCCAGGCCACGGCCTGCGCTGATCGTCCAGAACGCAACAGCAGTGCTATGCCGCGCCGCAGCGGCATAGCTTCACCCTTCACTGCTTGCAGCCCCCAACCTCGGGTGAGGGGCACTGCAAGCAGCTCATGCGGGTGAAGCGTGAACCTCCTGCTGTGGCGGGACAATGATTTTATGGTGTGCCCATCGGGCACGTTTCAATACCTTCAATGAAGGGATGCAGCAGTCTATACAGGCGATGCACTCTCTATGCCAGGCAAGGGAGAAAAGGCGAATAAAACATTTAATCAAGTATTGCGTAAACACTTGACAACAACCAAGGCAACCCCTAGAATTACCCTATGATCGGTACAAAACCGGTCCGCGTCCACGGCGTTTTCCGTGGCTTTGCTTGGAGGTTTCGCACTCATGAAAACCACCCTTATGCCGTTGGTAAGTTTTGGGGTTGCCAGTTTCGGATTTTTGCTCAGTCGTCCCGGCCAGCGTGTGACCGGCCCTGAATTCGCTTCATTGATTCGTCGGCGTTATAGCCACCCAAAGGCTTTGGAAGTGGCCCACGCTTTCGAGCAGTGTGGTGCGTCGTTCAGCGTTACGCGTACCCGGCACGGTTGGCAGTATGGCCCTGCGGTACGGTGAGCATCATGGGCCTCATCAATCAACTGAGTCGCCTGGCGGCGGGGGTGGTGCCGACGCTCGATGCCGCCAAGCAAAAGCGCGCCGCGTTGGCGCGCAAAATTGCGGCACTTGAGCGGGCGGGTATTGTTAATGCCACGCCGTTTTGGAACAAGGGTAAATATTTGTATTTGAGCTATCCGATGCATCGCGGCGTGCGCCGGCGCGAGTACATTGGCGCGGATCAAGACCAGATTGCGGGGGTGCTGGCCAAGATCGAACGGTTTAAACAACACCGCGCGCTTAGTAGTGAGCTGGAAGCGCTAGACGCCGCGTTTCAGGGTTCGTTTCGAGCCCTAAGAAGTTTTTACTTAGCCTTGGAAAGTTTCAAATAAAAGGTTGCTGTACGCGCAAAGATTCAAGTTTTGCCAAAACATCCACCAAAAAGAGGAGCTACACATAATGTATCTACCAAAAGTCCAACGAACCAGAGTCTGGCCATTCGTAATAGGGGCTTTAATATTCGTGGTTATTCTTGCCTTTGTCATGCTTACCAATTGGTCTGAATTTTCTACGGTGCCGCGTGATGTGGGCTATCGGCTCGGCTCAGCTATAAAATCGGACCAAGTTCCACCTAACGACACAGAGAAGGCACTTGTAAATTATAACGCCATTGGAATACCTGAATCCCCGCTAAGCTCAAATCGGTGGTGTGATGGAGATGAAACGCTCTGCACTAACGTCACAACGGCCCGACCGGTCCAGACGCTTCAAAAGCTGATTGCGGCGATTCCGCAAGGCAACGCCAAACAGTACAAGATTCGCCTGTCGGTAACTCCCATTGAAGAACAGGGGACGGATGATGCGGCAAGGTGACCAAAGAGAGAAAATCAGCTTTTATGGCCGGCGTGTTCGAGCAGGCGCATACGGCGGCCATCTGGCCTGGATAATTACCCGGCTATGCGCGGGGTTTGTGTGCTGGGTGGGCTGCGCGGCTGCAGGACAATTGCCGATATTCGTCTTACCGTTGGGTGGCCAACAGGTCGCCGTAGAAGTGGCCACCGCGAACAAGGAGCTTGAGAAAGGGTTGGAGCATCGAACTTCCTTGCCCGAAAATACGGGAATGTTGTTTGTGCTGCCCAGTGCCGCGCTGCGCTGTGCCTGGATGAAAGACACACCGCTCCCCTTGAGTGCGGCGTTTATTGGCGCGGGAGGCACGGTGCTGGCACTGGCCGATATGGTGCCTTTCTCACTTGAATTTCATTGTTCCGCGCCGAGTGCTCGGTACTTGCTGGAAATGAATCATGGCTGGTTTGCCCGGCACGGTATCGGGGTGGGTTCATCGGTGGACTTACGGGGCTTAAAAAAATGAGTCCCTAACTTGTATAGCTTGTTTCGCATGCGAAACTTGCCTTAGGGGGTGACGTAATCATGGATAACTACAAGCTGCTACAAGTCTCGGCCGATGCTTCGCCCGAAGTCATCCGGGCGGCTTATCGCGCCCTGGTTCAGCGGGCACATCCTGACCGCGCGGGCAGCGATGCTGTTCATCAGGAGCGCATGAAGGAAATCAACCAGGCTTACAGCGTGCTCTCCGATCCGACCAGCCGGGCAGCCTATGACGCCCGGCTGTCGGACGCAGGGGCGCCGTTACGGCTTCCCGATCCGATGGTGCGGCCTGTCGATGGCGTGGAGTTTTCGGTGATCTGGCGTGCCGGCACTGTCTTGAGTAACGAGGCATGGAGCGATACGCACGTCCAAAGTAAGGGCGGGGGCGGGTTCGTCCTCGGCGGGTATGGCTTCACCAGCGCACCGCGCGTGTCGTCCACCATTATTCCCCGGCAGCGCATCGTGCTGCGCCTGGCGGGAGGTGACGTGTTCATTGAGCAGTCCGGGGAGCATCTTCGCGTTGTGGCGGGCCAGCGGATCATGTTATTTTCGGTCACAGCGCAAAAGCTGAGCGATCCGCTGCGTGTCGGGCTTTGGAACCTGGATACAAGAGAATGGTTTTTGCTCTCGGACGGTGTGTATGCTTGTGGTTCGAGGTTGTGCCCGCGTCGCCGGTCGCTGCGCGATTTTGCTTTGTATGCGGTTTGTCTGGTGAGTAGCGCTTGGCTGGGCTGGCATGTGGTGTACCCGATGAGCTGGATGGTGTGGGCGCTTTATTTTGTTTTTGGCATACCCATTCTGATCGGGGCTTTTACCCCCGTGCTGTTCTGGACACAAAGTAAAATCATGAATGCGGTTCGCAGCCGCGTTACTGCTTTGATTGATCGGCTCAATACTACGGATGAATTGAATGGAAGCCACGCCTAAAACCACCTATCGCGTCTACTTACGCTGGCCAGGCTCGCGCGTGAGCGATAAAACCGTTACGGAAAGCCCGGTGCGCGCATTGGCGGCTTTCCGAAAACTGCTGAACTTGCGCAATCTTCATGGTGAGAAGGTAAGCGCGGCGTTGACCATGAATGGAGAGCAGCAATATTTTCATCGCTTCGATGCAAAGCCTGGCGATACGCATTACATCGAGCCTGACGCAGATTTACGGCTGCCATGATTGAGCGCCCGTCTTATAGATACCCCGATAGGAATCTCAATGACCAGCTTCCAAAAGAACCAACACAATAAACCTGACCGCTTTTTTATTTTTTGAGGACATGAAAAATATACCCGATCCTGTCCGCATCACGCACGGAAACGACGAACGGCGCTACCAAATCCAACCGAGAAACGGTTCATGGACTAACTGGCAAACATTCCCAACGCTACATTGCGGCAGATGGCTAAGCCTCATCGACGTTGTAGCCAGTGCCAAAGCATTTATAGCAACGCCCCTCAGAGCCACCATCTCCTCCACACGCTGAACAAAGACTGTATGCTCTCTTTGTCTGGTCTTCGCTACCCTCTATTAGCTGCCAAGCCTTAGCATCGCATGAGGAGCACTTCAAGCGTCCGATTGTCTGAAAATCGAGTCCCGTGGGCCGACCGGCAGATGTTGGATAGTACCGACGCATCAAGCCGTCGAGCCACGACTGAGAAATGAGGCGCTCGTTCCCACAGTCTTTGCAGCGCAACTTGTCGCCTACCTTACCTTCCATATTTGTCCTCCTTTCCATACTTAGCCCTAACATGTAGCCTATGTTCGCCATAATCGTGACCACATCTACTACATATTTCGGGTAGCCCAAAGGTGTCTCACCATCGTTGTCAAACTCACCCTATCATGGGTTGAGCACAATTGATTTCCCATCCGATTCAACCCACTCCTCATAGTCAGCCATCATCAGCTCAGGCCGCTTCAATAAAGGCAGCAGAAGTGCTTTGCGGTCGGGATGCGTGAGGATTTTCAAATTGGTTGCTGTGGTATCCAGCAAGCTCTTGAATTTCGTAAAACGCTCGTCCCATGGGAAATCGGCACCCTCGTTCACCATCGCCAGAATCATTTTGCGGTGGATGTCGTTATTGCGCTTCGCGCCTTCGTTGTCGATGACCTGAAACAACACAATCAGAAATGACTTGAGCTTCTCAATGAGCTGAAGTTTTTGTTGCTCGGTAAGCTGCAAGGCGGCAAGCAATTCGATAGCATCCAGCGAGGACATCAACCCGCCCACGGAATGCGGCAAACCCGGTTCGCCCTTGGGTTTTTTCTTTTTTTCCTCGGCTTCCGGGAACTCATCCAAGCCCCAGCCTACCGCATCTTCCACCAGGTCGATGTCGAACACCGCGCCCACGCGGTCATCATCATCGCGCAGCTTGCTGGCGAGATGTTTGACCACCTGTTCCGCGAATGCTGCCCGTTTCTCGTCAGCGTGTTTGGCCAGTGCCGGTTTGGTAAAGTCGAGGATGCCCGATAGCCGCTCGCGGCTGGATAGCCACGCAGAACCGGCCTTTCTGATGGTTTTGGCACGCTCAACCTCGTTCTTAACCAACCCGTCGAGAAAATCCGAAAGGCCGGTTGCCGATCCCTGATCCTTGCCGCCGGATGAAGTTGCCTTCCATGCGCGCCAATGGGCGTTGATGTTTTTATCGTCGAAGAACGCCTTGAAAGCCGCGTCCATTTTGTCTTTCAACGCCATTGCGTCCAGATCGGACACAGTGAGGCCGCCATACTTGGCGAACACCTTGGGCAAGTTTTTCGAGACCACGCCGTCGTGGGAAAAATCCACCAGCAGGCAATCGTTTTTCCACTTGCGCCAGCGGTTCACGCGGCAGGCGGCCTGGAACAGCAGCACATCATCCATGCCCCGGTCTATGAACAGCGTGTGCAGAGTTGGTTCGTCAAAGCCGGTCAGCAGCTTGTCCACCACCACGATGAGCGCGTTATGAACCTTCGCCCCCTGTTTCGCGCCTTCCCCTTTGCGGCGGAACTCGTCGATGATGGCATCCTGATTCTTGCCGCCGTTACGAGAAGCGCAACTGTCTTCGCCCTGCTTGTCGGTGTAAAGCACCAACACCGGGGTAGCCTTGATCGCCTGCGCATGTTCGGCAAAGCGCGGATCATCGGCCAGATTGTCCAGCGCGGCGCGCAACAGCGGTTGATAGGCAATCGCCGCCCTGATCGAATGCGCAGCGAACATCGCCTTGCCTTCGCCCAGGGCGCGCCCCGGCGGGCGTATCGCCATCATCGTCTTGGCAACAAAAACCAATGCAGCCTGTTTGGCGACCATGCTTTGCCGGTCTGGGTTCTGGTATATCTCGTCAGAGCTTGGCGGGCGCAACTCGTCGCCGGGCTTCAACTTCTGAACCGTATCGGTGATCTTGTATTGCAAATGATCCTCGAAGCGGATCACGTTCTGGATTGGGTTCAGAATCACTTTCTCGCGTATCGCCTGCGTCATGGTGTAGGCGAAATACGGCGCCCAGCGGATGTCATCCCCCGCCGCCCTCGGCGCACGCCACTCCCCAAAACGGGCGAGCACCTCATCGCGCGGGGTGGCCGTCAGGCCGATGATGAGATTGCGCTTGGCACCCGCTGGCCGGATGCTGCCCCACTCGTCGAAAATCTCCAGCGTCGCATCGTGCAGGATTCCGCCTTGCGAACGATGCACTTCATCAATGATGAATGCCACGCGCTTGCCGGACAACAGTTTGGATAGCGCCGCGTCGTCCTGGGCCAGCCGCTTGATCGAGGGGAATTTCTGGATATTCACCACCACGACCCGCGCCCCCTCTTGCAGGCTATTGCGCAAATCCAGAAAGGTTTCCGCCTCGGCGACAATGTTCTTGGTCGCCCCCAGACGAGCCGCTTCTTCCGCCACGTTCTGGCGCAGCTCGGTGCGGTCGGTGAGCAGGATGCACAGATCGAATAGCGGTGCAGCCGCCTTGCTGCGCGGGTCAGGCATATCCGAAAGCGCCTGCGCCAGCCAGACAATCACATTGGTCTTGCCCAGCCCTGCAGCGCCCTGCAACAAGATGGAATGCGACTCCTGCCCGTTACGGTGCAACAGGGTTTTGGAAACAATTTCATTCGCTTTTTTTGGATCGAGGTCGGGCAGCGAGGCGGCGAGCGCAGCCCGTATATCCGGTTCGGCAATCTTGGACTTGCCCTCATCGGCATACAGTTCGCGCACCCGTTTGATGGACTGATGCAGCATCGCCCGTTGCGCCGGTCGTGGCCGCAAAATCTCGGTGCCCGTAGTGGTGCGACTGGGGCGAATCTGGTTGAAGAAGTAAATCTCCCGATCCACGCCATCCGCAGCGGAAAAGAACGAGGCCAGATGGTCGGCCAGCGCTTCGGATGCGGGTTTGTCGCGCATCTCGGCGGCGCGCATGAAGGCATCCACCACCTTGCCCGGCAGCGTTTCGACCAGCGCCTGGGTGTCATTGGCTTCGATGGCGTCATCAATCTCCGGCAGCAGCCATTCGATGTCCGGCAAAATCATCATCGCGCCCATGTCCACGCAACTGATGTGCGCGGCTTTCTCGTACAGGCAAATCGACTGGCGGATTTCCTGGCGCTCTTTTTCGCGCAGGTCGCGGTGGCGGAAGCCCGGCCACTTGCCGCCCTGTGCGGCGTAGCGTTCGCGCGCTTCGTGCAAGGCGGCGATGCCCGCCTCGATGCAATCGTGGGCGATCTTCTTGCGGCCATGCCCGGCGGCGGTCTGCCCGGTCTGCGCGGTTTTCAGCTCGGCATAGGCGAGGTAAAGCCCGTTGACGAAAAACACCACGTCCGGCCTGCGCTTGATGCGCTTATTGCTATGCGGAAAAGTGCGCTCGAAAGGCGCTTCGGGGATCACGCGCAGATAGTTTTTCTTGAACAAGTCAACCGCGCCGGAATCCGCGCCGGTGCGCGGCGCTTCGTTCCACAGCACAAAGGATTGCCCGGCAAAAGTGATGCTCTCGCGCAGCACGAACGCGGCATTCGCCTTGGCCTCGATCTTGGGCAACAACGCCTCGGCCAGAAAGGCTTGCAGAAAATCCATGTCGGAGCCGTAGCCCTTGGATGCCTTGACGAAAGCGGCGGCATTCAGCGGACAGCCCGCGCGCAAAAAGTGGAGCAAATCCCCTGTCACGATCCAGCGGGCGGCGTCGATGTCGGTCGGCTTGCCCAGAATCCAGTCCAGCCCGCCCGGCTGCGGCGCAGTCAGGTACGGAATGAAGATGCCGTTCTGAAAATCGCTTTCCTTGAAACCGTGTGCCATGGGAAATCCTTTGAGAGTCAGGTCGCAAGTACCTGCTTGGGTTGCGGTGACGTGTAGTGTGAGAGGTCGATCTTGCCGGTAACGGCCTCGTGGATGATGGCTTTGCGCAGCTCTTTCAGCACCTGCGCCTGCTCGTCCAGCGTGGCAAGCTGCGCATCGAACTGTTGGGTTTGCCGGTCGAGGTGGTCGGCGATGGCGCGTTGTTCGGGGAACGGTGGCAACGGCACTAAGATGCTCCCTACAGTTTCGGTATTCAAATTCAATTGAGTGCCAAATTTCCCAAGCCCGTCGTATGCCAAGCCAGAGTTGAACAGATAAAAGAAAAACTTCTTTGTCGCTTCTTCATTCATCCTTGGAAAATATACGAACCCGTCATGTATGCAAGCTTTGATTTTTGTAATGCAAGCCTTTCCAACTGTGCCAGCGATGCTCAAGAACAAATCACCCGGATGGCGCTTAACACTTTTTGCCTCACCCAACTTGGATAATCTTTGCGTTGTAGTCTCAAGAAAACCATTCGATGATGCGCTTACATCGGCAATACGCACCCACGCATATTCGCCGTCATCATCAAAGTAAATTGGGTCGTCAATTGGGCGTGGCGAAGCGCCCCTGTTTACCGGCGAAACATCCTTCACTCGCACTAATTCCCACCCCTGCGGAATCTCGCCAATCCACGCCACGCCGGAAGCTTTCATCGCGGCGGTTTTATTCAAGCCTTTGGTCACAGCCTCGTGGATGGTGGCTTTGCGCAGTTCGCCCAGCACGGCCTTCTTGTCGGCGAGGGTGCTCAGGCGCTGGTCGATCAGCGCGGTTTGCCGGTCGAGATGGTCGGCAATGGCGAGTTGTTCGGACTTCGGTGGCAATGAAAACAAAAGCTCGGCCAAATCCGCAAATTTCATGGACTGCCGAACACCACCGCCCAAGCCATAAAAGAGTTTTTGAATGTCGCCAACATCATGCAAAAGGTAGGCTGAATAGCGATCATTGAGCGAACGACTGGATACACATAAATAAGCCGAGGTAATAATACCTTTTGTCGTTGCGCGCCCAACGCGCAAGCTCTTCTGGTCATTTTGCAAATCAGTCAAACGCAATACAACATCGCCTGGATGCACACCTTGATATGAATCGTAGCTTTCAGGCGTAACGCCCTTCTTTTCCTCCATGTCCTTGACGATCACTTTCCCATAGCTCAACGACAAAACCGTATTGTTTGGCTGGGGGCGGCTGTTAGAGATAAAGCAATCTTTCATTCGTTTGATTTCCCACCCCTGCGGAATCTCACCAATCCACGCTACCCCAGATTCTTTCATCGCCCTTGTCACGCTCAAGCCCCCGCGATGCTGGCGGTGAAGACAGCTTCCTGTTCCGCGCCCCTGGCGTTGAGCTTGTGCAGCTCTTCCAGCAAGTCCTTGACCGGACGCACTTCGCTTTTCTTGGGGAACTGCTTGTTGAAGTTGATTTCGCAGCCGACCGTGACGCCATTGGGTACGCGCTCGTACGGTTCCTTTACCCAAGTGGCGAGAAAGTCGCGGATGATGGGTTCGTTGACTGCCGCATCGGATGAAAAGGCGATGGTCTCGGTGTCCTTTTCTTTCAACGGCCCGAGGGTGACTTCGACCTTGAGCACTTCCGCGCCTTGGGCCTTGGCGACCTTGGCTTTGACGGCAAGCACGCCCAAGCCGAGTTCGTTGACGGTTGTGCCGTCGTCCAGGCGGATTGCGCCGGTTTCGTTGTCGCGGGTGTAGGTGAGCTTGCCCGCTTGCACGGCGAGGGTTTCCGCCGCCTTGATGGCCTCGTTGAACGCGGCGGCGGCTTCCTTCATGGTCAGGTGATCCGGCTTGAGCAGCGGGCCATTTTTGACGATGTGGCTTTGTCCTTCACTGGTGACGGTGATGACCTCGCCATTAAGGGATTTTTCTTCCTGGATGGCGCGCCCTGCTTCTTCGTGGCGGTGCAGGATGATTTCGACTTTGTTGTAGAGCAGTTGATCGACCGTGAGCACTTTGGAAATGGGGCCGTCGGCGCAGGCGCGGAAGGCATCTACAATCGTGGCGCAGTTGGCTTCATCGATCTTGCAGTTTTTCTTGTTGAGGTTTTTTTTGAGTTTGACGAAGTTGTCTTCGGCGTTGATGAGCAGCACTTTGCCTTTGCGCGCTTGCGGTTTGGCGCGGTTGAGTATCCACAGGTAGGTGGATATGCCGGTGTTGAAAAACTCGTTTTTCGGTAACTGGATGATGGCTTCCACGATGTCCTGTTGCTGGATCAGCCAGCGCCGGGTTTCGGATTCGCCGCCCCCGGCATCGCCGGAAAACAGCGTCGAGCCGGAATGGACTATCGCGGCTACGCCGACATCGGAAAGGTGAAACGCGGCGTGTTGCAAAAACAGGAGCTGGCCGTCGGAGGTAGGCGGCATTTTGTCCTTGGCGAAGCGGCCTGACGCATCCATGCCCAGTGACTGCTTGAAGTCTTTCCAGTCCACCCCATACGGCGGATTGGCGACGATGGCATCGAATTTGTCGAGGAGGAAAAGATCATTGGTGAGGGTATTGCCCCATTCGATTTTGGCATCCTCGCGGAAACGGGCTTCAATGGATGCCAGCGCGAACAACGGATCATTCAGTTCCTGGCCGCGTGTGCGCACGGAAAGTTCGGGGAAGGCATCGCGCAAGGCATCTTCGGTGGCGAACAGAAAGTTGCCGCCACCGCAGGCCATGTCATAGACATCGGCAATGCCAGCACCACCGCTGCCTTCGCGGCGCAGTTCGATGATAATGGCGGTCGCCAGGTCAATGACATCGGACGGCGTGTATTGCTCACCGGCGGTTTCCGCCGATATGTCGGCCCACTTGCGCTTGATGTGCTCTTCGATAGTGGTGATTTCGGAATTGTTGAAGGGCGTGAGGTCTATCGACGCCCACTTCTGCGCGAAAGGGTAAAGCGGGTTGTTGTCGCGGGCGTTGAGGTCGGATGCCTTGCCCTGCATGTCGAGGAACTTGGCCGAGCCTTGCGCATAGTCTATGCCCAGCAGCTTTTTGGTGTCGGGGTCGTATTGGTTCAGATGCGATAGCAGGCGATTGAGGAAGTTGCCGCCGGGCACCAAACAGGTTTCGCGCAAGCCCTTGTCATAGAGCAGCAAGTCTTTGTGGTAGCCCTTGCTGATGGCTTTGGCGGAATCGTCCAGCCATTGGGCGTGGGTCGCATCGTCAGGATTGAAAGCCGCGCCAGTTTCCTTTTCAAACTCGGCAATGCGTTCTTTCTTGAAACGGCGCAGGCGCGATTCGAGCATCATCAGCGCGAAGAACGGCATCATGTAAGTAGGCCATTCGCTTTCCTTGATGCCAGCGCCGCGCAGCGTGTCGGCGGTATCCCAGATTCTTCCGGCGTATTCGAGCAGTCCTGCGCCTATTTTTTGTGTCATATTGTCCTTGTCTTGGCGCTTGCCAAGGTTATCAGGCTGCGATTGTAATGCGAATGTTCGGTAATGTACTGTAATGTCCGGCATAAATAGCCAATAGCAAACTTCCGCCCGGAGTAGGGCAACTCATACCCGGCTGGTTCCGTGATATCAGCAAATGCGGAATGATGTTTTTCTGTGGCTTGCCGTGGCCGTGGACCAATTTACTGACAAATGCCTTTGCCCAAGGGCCTGCCTTATTCGCGCGAGAGCAAAGAATATTTGTGCGACAAGAATGATGCCGCCGCTGCGCTAGTAAGCGGTAGCTGGACTCAAAGAACCTGTCCGTAGGTTTCATTTGCAGATAATTCTGGCAGGACGGCCTCTATTGCAGGCCGGTGCCAACGATTGCAGATTCAGTGCAACCAATGTCGGTCGGCGGCTTCCGTCAGCCGTAGGTCATCCCGGTCGAAACCTGCGCTGATTGCAGATTCAGCCTCGGTGGATTGCAGGCCGCTGCTGTTAGTCTTTGTGCTCGATTCGGCGTGAAGTTTTTTCGCTTCCCGCCCGAGCCAAACCTATTTCCAATATGGCTTCGAGGCGGATCACCCGTTCCGTCAAGTTCTCAATCTTTTGCTGTTGGGTAATGATCGTTGCCGCCATTCGCTCTACCTTGTCATTCATTTTTATGACGGTAGTAATTGCATCCCACATTTTGTCAGTGACGCCCATCAAGTGGCCTTCTGTTCCATCGCGGCAATCCGCTTATTAGAGGCTTCAACGAACTCCAGCGCCTTGTCGATGGCGACGTTTGCCTGCGCGGTGGTTTTGTTCATCTGAGCGATCATTCCCTCAAGCATTTTGTCGTCCTCGGAAGGTCTGTACGATGATGCGGCACGTCGAAGAAATTCCCCCATCGAGAGTCCGGCGTCCTTAGCCATCTGGGCGATTTGTCCTTTTTCTGTGGCGGTAACAAGCACTGGGATTCGTTCTGTAGCGGCTGCCATTGCATTACTCCTTTATGGTCATGTTCAGCACATGCTCAGTATATGATGCGTCAAATACCAAATCAATGTTTTCCATCAAAGTCACCAAGCGAGGAGGTTTCGCATGCGAAACCTGAGTGGACTATCTGCCAGACGCGCCGCCGACGCACCTGGTCGCTGCGTGCCCCGCCCTCTGGACGATCTGGCTGCGCCAGCTCGTCCCATGCCCGACGTCGTTAAAAGTGCTCAGGACGGCACAGACGCGCGCCAAGGGCTTCGCCCATGCCAACCCTATGCTCATCGTCCTGGACGCAACAACGGTGATTATGCCGCGCCGCAGCGGCACGTTTCAGGACCTTCGATGAAGAGATGCATCAGTCTATACAGGTGAGGCACTCTTCATGCCAGGGCACGGCGCAAAGGTGTAAAAAATATTAAATCAAGTATTGCGGAAACACTTTACAGGAACCAAGGCAACCTTTAGAATTATCTCATGATCGACACATAGTCGATCAGCGTCCCACGGCGTTTTCCGTGGCTAGCCCTATTCGATGAAGGAGTAATCAAATGTCTCGCATGAATAACCGAGTAGACCAAACTGGTAATCTGACCGCTGATGTTGAGATGCGTTATATGCCCAACGGTGACCCGGTGGCTAATTTGCGGTTGGCCGTCAATCATGTTTTTAAGGATAAAGAAGGCGAAAAACATGAGTCTGCCGATTTCTTTCCTTGGGTAGCTTATGCGCGCTTGGCGGAAGTGCTGAACGAATATGCCAAGAAAGGCAGTAAAGTGCGTCTTGTTGGCTACGCTAAAAACGAAACTTGGGTGGACAAGGATACTCAGGAAAAGAAATATGCCACCAAGTTTATCGTGGGCGAGCTGAGCCTTCTCGATAAAAAAGAAGGCGAATCAGAACCGCAAGGGGCGGATGAAACGGGCGGACATTACCACGTCTAATTTCGCATGCGAAACCGGCCTCAAGCTTGGGGCTGGGTTTTCTTCATCTAGGGGTTAGGAGTTATGGTTATGTCTATCGCAATCGTGAATCAAAAGGGCGGCGTGGGTAAAACTACCGCCGCCTTGCACCTTGCGCTGTATGCCGCCGAAACTTTGCGCGTCCTTGTCGTGGATATGGATCGGCAGGCGAATACCACCTGGTTTTTTTTGGGCGATCAGGCGCCCACGGGTTTTGTTTCTTCTCAGCTTTTTACTGAGGCGGGCGGGGGTGGGGTCGAGCCTCTACAAATCACCGATAAACTGAGCATCATTCCCGCAGATCGGTCGGGCCTGCTTGGGATAGGCGAGGAGGTTTCCCCTTTCCCGCGCCGGCATTTGACGGCAATCACCGGTTTTGATTTGATTGTCATCGACACACCGCCGGCCCAGGGTGGCGCGCAATCTTCCGCGCTGGCTGCTGCGCGCTGCTACTTAACGCCCATCGGTCTCGACAAGCAGAGCGAGGAAGGGTTGAAAGGCTTGTTGCTTGATATTCGGCACATCCGCTCACGGTTCAATCCACGGCTTGCCCATATAGGCATCCTGGCCAACCGCTTCAACACGCGCAGCGTACATCAGCGCAAGCGCTTTCAAAGTCTGCTTGCAGACTACGGCGAGCGGGTTTTGCCGGTGGCGCTTGCGGAGCGCGCGGCGGTATCCACCACCTACGAGCAGCGCATCCCGGTATGGCAGGGTGCGCGCAGCGGCGGGCAGTGGATGGCAGGGCGTGAAATGAGAGAAGTATGTAAAACGATTTTAGGGAGGGCGTTTCAATGAAAACCGCGAGCCTGGCAGCGCTGCTAAACGACAGCGAGGACACCATTGTATATTTGGCGCTGGATAGTGTTGTTCCCGATCCAGACCAGCCGCGCAAGGCGTTTTCGGAAGAGGGCTTGCGAGACATGGCGGCGTCAATGAAAGTTGAAGGGGTGATTAAACCCATTGAGGTGCGTTCGCATGAGGACGGCATTCGCTACGTCATTCGGGACGGTGAGCGGCGTTGGCGCTCGGCCAATATTGCCGGGCTTGAGGCCATCCCTGCAATCATTAAGGAGATTGACGATAAACGCCGCCTACAGCGCCAATTGATTGCGAATCTCCATCATGAAAACATGAGTGAGATGGACGAAGCGGCCGCAATCAAAGAGTTGGTGGACGCCGTAGGCAGCCCGGTAGTAGCGGCGCCATTGATCGGTAAAAGCCTGGCTTACATTTCCAAGCGGCTGGCCGTGCTGGGATCACCATCGGCGCGGGCGTTGGCGGCGGCGGGGATTACGGGCGATATGGAAGTTTTGGGCAGCGTCGCCCAGGTTGAAAAAGCCGATCCTGGCGCGGCGGCGAAACTGGTCGAGAAGGCCAAGGCCGACGGCAAGCTCACTCGGGAGATGGCGCGCGCGCAAGCGGCCAAAGCCAAGCAGCGCGCCACCGCCCCCAAGACAAGGGAAATAATGGGCGAGAACGAGCGCGGCACGCCCGCCCGAATCAAACGGGTCGGGCCCGATCCGCTTAATACCGGCGAAGCCCTGGCCATCGAGGTTGATATTGCCCCGGAATCTGCGGATGCGGATATGTTCGCCCAGGCGATTGATGAGCACGGCGCTGCGCGTCTTTACCCTGTCGGGATTGCAGCAACGCCTACGCGTTGCTGGGTTCAATTCGGGAGTTCCGATAAACCGAAAAAAAACGATAAGGCCAAGCGTCTTGCGGAGTTCGCTTGTGCCGACTTGCGCTTGCATTGGGTTACAAAATATAAAATTAATTAACTGCCGATAGGCGCACTTCGGGCACCTAACTGTTTAAAGGATGAAAATACATGGCGCGCGACGTTAAATATAGGGGAGCGCTTACCGTAGCCGAATTTAATCTGACGGTTAAACGGTTTCCAAGGCTTTCGGAGCACGCGAAAGCCTTGGCAAAAGCCGTGCTCGTTGACGGTGCCAGCTACGAGGACGTTATCAGCGCATACGGGGTAAGTCGGCAGCTTGCGTCGGGGTGGTGTTTGAAGGTTTACCGGGCGTTTTACCCGAAGGGTTGGGTTACGGAATCCATTACCTTGCCAGAGGACAAGATGGCCAAGGTAAAACAGATGCAGATTGATGAAATGGCACGCTGGGAAAAGGCATCAAAACGCAGCTCGTAACCCTTGAATCATGGAGACGTATGCAACGCGCTTGAGTTTCATCGCGGGGCAATGGCGGTGCATCGAGAATCTGGAATAGAATCACGAATAAACCGTGAAAGACGATTTGTGTACGGTGCTCATGACATGCACAATGACCCTGTTTTGGGTCTACGTTGGCGGTTAAAGGAGGGGTAATGGGGCGTACTAAAACTAATATTTCACAGGAAAACAGGACACCCGACGACCACTCGGTGGGTGAGGACGTTCAGCTCGACCTGTTCGTACCCTTGGAAACTCCTGATTGGCCCGTGAAAGACGACGTTTCCTCGATGGAATATCCCTTGTTTAGCTTGTCGAAAAACAAAGACCTTCGTATCCGTACCTATAGCCGCGCGGGGCGATTTATCAAGATTATCCCGAGCGTTGTAGGCGCTGCTACGGTATTTGACAAAGACTTATTGATTTACGCCGTGTCTCAAATCGTCAAGGGAAAAGCCATGGGGATTGAGACTTCGCGCCGCGTGCGCGTTGATGTTACCCCTTTCTTGCGCGGCACCAATCGGAGTACCGGCGGTAAGGCATATGAGCGGGTTATTGATATGTGTACGCGCCTTAGAAGTACCACGCTTGTAACCAATGTCAAAAGCACTGAGGAAGAAGCCACCGAAGGGTTTGGATTGATCGACGACTTTAAGGTAACTCAGCGTACCCGCAGCGGTAAGGGCGCGTTGGAGGTTGAAATCACAATTTCAGAATGGCTGTATCGCGCGACGATGGCCTATGACGTACTTACTTTGCATCCGGATTACTTTAAGCTCCGCCAACCGCTAGAGCGGCGCCTGGCGGAGCTTGCGCGCAAACACTGCGGCGATAAAAGTTACTGGAAAATCAACATCGACCTGTTGCGTGAAAAATCCGGCAGCGTCCAATCAGCGCGCAGGTTCAAGCAGGAATTAAAGGACATTATTGAACTAAACCGTTTGCCGAGTTACCGCGTAGCACTCGATGAAGCGGTCCGGCCAAACGACGTTGTGTTTTTTACCAAGGATCACCGTAAATTATTCGCTGAACTGCGCAATCAGGAGGTTTCGGCTTGGATTCAGCGTCTTTTGTAAAGCAATTCCCGGTTTTACCCGCTGGACACAGCCTGACAGGCCATCGTCTATCGTGTGCTTTTTGGGTGGTTGAATCCTGACAGACCGTCGTCTATCGTGTGCTTTTGGCATCGTCTATCGTGTGCTTTTTGGGTGGTTGAATCCTGACAGGCCATCGTCTATCGTGTGCCGCTCCATCGTCTATCGTGTGCTTTTTGGTAGGTCGAGAATGGCTTAAACCCCTTAATTCCATGCGGATTCGCGTATTTATGGCAAATGACAGCGGTTTTTACCTTGGCGGGGTTTCAAAAATTAGCATCGTCTATCGTGTGCTTTTTGGGCCTTTTCTGTGGATAACTCGTTCAGTATCGTCTATCGTGTGCCGCTCCATCGTCTATCGTGTGCTTTTGGCATCGTCTATCGTGTGCCGCTCCATCGTCTATCGTGTGCCTCAATGCGCCGGGAAAGCCCGCCTGGCGTGACTTTCGTAAAACGTAACACGCGCGCGGTTTTTAACGATTCTATTTTTAACGCTTTAACTCAACGCCGCCTCTTGGGGGTTACACCCCCGCCGGCTCAAACCCGCGCTACGCGCGCCCCGCCCGGCATCCCCCAGGGGTAAACCCCTCGGCCTATGGCCTCACCCCAACAGCAAATTCGGTGTTCGCCTTTGGCTCACGCATTTTGAAATCAAATTCAAAAGCAGCTTGTAGGAAAGGGGGGTGCTGCCTTGGTTCAAAATAGGCGCACTCAAGGCATCAGGCATACCGCCAAAGCCACGAACGCATTGGCTTATGGGGTAGGGCGCCTCACGTCAAAAACTCTCTTAAAACGCTGTTTAACCAGTCCATCAAACCCCTTCAAGTCACCACATTTTCCTGTGTCCGATGTGGTAACACAAAAATAAGGTTTGCTTTGGTCCGTACCTGGCCAGCGTCGCGTGTTTTCATGGGTTCCACGGAGGCCTGGCCGGCATGCTGTTGCCAACATCACGCAGCTGCAGCCGGCCAGATGATGTTATTGCCTGCGAGTTAGGTTTCGCATGCGAAACATTGCAAGCACCTATCCCCGCAGATCCGCCGGCGCGGATGAACGGGGATGGCAGGGCCGGGTAGGGCCGGGCTGACCGGGGCCACGCCTGGTCCGCTGCGCGCACCGCCCC
>Ga0307375_10000242_pt1 | contig 73994 bp, 57 predicted proteins | sample TR1MG_FD_202531 | JGI IMG/M metagenome (GOLD analysis project Ga0307375, IMG submission 202531) | Soil microbial communities from Risofladan, Vaasa, Finland - TR-1 | ecosystem: Environmental > Terrestrial > Soil > Coastal area > Acid sulfate soil | place: Finland: Risofladan, Vaasa | collected... | reverse complement strand
TTAACTAAAGAAAAGAGATAAAGATGATGCACTATTTTTCTCCAAGGTCATCAAATTCAATACTTGTGAACTCAACGGCTGCAACGGAGTTTTTCTCCATTCCATTTTCAGCATCATCGGTCCGTTCAGTACCTTCAGGTATGTTTCCGTTGTTGCCGATATAGTCAACAGCATCCCTGAGTCCATCAGCAAACTTTTCAAAATCTTCCTTGTAGAGAAAAATCTTGTGCTTTTCATAAAACACTTTGCCCTCTTTGCCCAGACGTTTTTTGCTCTCAGTGATTGTGAGATAATAATCATCTTTCCTGGTAGCTTTTACATCAAAGAAATAAGTTCTTTTACCTGCGCGTACAACCTTGGTAAAGATCTCTTCCCTGACACTCTTCTCATCATGACTATCAATGCCTTCCTTAACTCCTGATTCGTCTTCCATTTCTAAGTCAGTTAATTATAAGGTTTTCTTTCATGCTGTCAAATGTAACAAATATTTTTTCAAATCAAAATGCAACCACTCTTTTGTCATAAATATATGGTGAAGCTGTTTTGAGGGTATAGGAAAAAGATTACTTTTGCAGCGGAAATGCGAGGTTCTTTATAAATGATAAGCAGAAGATTACTACGTATTAAGGCTTTGATGGCACTCTATGCTTTTAACCGCAGAGAGGATGATAACCTTCCACAGGCCGAATCAGAATTGATATTCAGTATTAATAAGACATACGAATTATACCATTACCTGCTTCTGCTTCTGGTAGATATTGCAGACCTGGCCAGTGAGAAAATAGACCAGGCTCTTCAGAAAAAAATGCCCGGCCCGGAAGACCTTAATCCGCGTCGCCGGTTTGTGGACAACTATATTATCAGCAAACTAAGGAATAACAAAGCATTGAATGACTATCTCAGCTCAAAAAAGCTTTCCTGGGTCAATAACCCCCATATTCCACGTATACTCTATAATAAAATGGTAGCCTGGGACGTATATCGTGAATACATGGCATCTGAAACAATTACATTTCAGTCCGACAGAAAGTTTATTATCAGAATGGTAACAGAATTTTTTGCAGCTTCAGAAGATCTGAATTCAAACCTTGAGGAACAGAGTATATACTGGAACGATGACATGGAATATATAACCGCCATGGTTGAAAAGACCCTCAGAAAATTCAAGGCAGACTCGGATGAAAACACTTCTCTTATGCCACTTTATAAAAATGAGGAAGATGCTGAATTTGTTAAGATACTTTTCCGCAAGGCTATTCTGCACTCAAAGAAATCTTCGGAGCTGATTGATAAAAACACAACAAACTGGGAGGTTGAAAGAATAGCCCTTATGGATATCCTGGTAATGAAGCTGGCTATTACAGAGATATTTGAATTTCCTGAAATCCCGGTAAAGGTAACTCTTAATGAATATATCGAAATTGCAAAATATTATTGTACATCCAAAAGCAGTAACTTTGTCAACGGGATTCTTGACAATATCGTTAAGGAGATGCGGGAGGAAGGGCTTTTTAACAAATTTGGCAGGGGTCTGGTAGGTGAGAATTATTCAGAATAAAGAAATTTAATGATTATGAAAGTTTTCGTCTTTATGAATTTATTTGCGCTGTTGCTGGTTGCCGGATGTGGCTCAGGATCAGGGAATATTAATTTCGATTCTGTTAATTCCTTAACAGATACAGGTAAGGCTGTAATTGTGTTTAAAGAGTATGAACATAGCTTTGGCAAGGTTGAAGAAGGAGAAAAGGTGGGATACATATTTAGATTTGAAAACCAGGGTACAGGCAATCTTGTAATTCAGAATGCGATAACCTCATGCGGTTGTACAGTACCAAAATATGACAGAAAACCGATATCTCCTGGAAGAAGCGGAAATCTTGAGGTTATATTTGATACTTCAGGCAGGAGCGGATTGCAGGCAAAGACTATCACTGTAAAATCAAATGCTACAGTTCCCGTTATACTTTTAAAAATTACTGCAGATGTTCAGTTAAAAAAATAACTAATATATTTGATTAATAATTAATAATTTGACTATGACCAATTTTGCATTTTTGTATCTTACCGGACAGCCGGCCGGAGGCGCCGGTCAGAGTAATCCGTTGGTTACTTTCCTTCCACTGATCCTTGTATTTGTGGTTTTTTATTTCTTTATGATCAGACCACAAATGAAGAAGCAGAAGGAAATGACCAACTACAGAAGCTTATTAAAAAGAGGAGATAAGGTTATCACAACAGGAGGGATATATGGAAGAGTACATGAAGTTAAGGATAATTACATCATGATGGAGGTAGGTGGTGATTTTAAACTTAAAGTTGACAAGAACGCTGTCCTGAAAGATCCATCAACAGATGAACAGTCATAGAGATCTTTTTATAATACCGTCCTGAATAAAAAGGATGAATAATCCATGGAAAAGAATGCGATGAAGAACAAAGGAGGTATCAACAGGAACGTTGTTACCTTTACCTTTTTTCTTATTCTCTCTTTTGCCCTGTGGTATATTAATTCACTTGGGAAGGAGACTGAAGCTGATGTGCCTATGGATGTCAGATTTGTTAATGTTCCTAAAGGATTGACCATTTCAGATGATGCTCCTTCAAGGATTGACCTCACTCTTAAGGGCCCTGGTTATTCAATACTAAAACATAAATACCCTCTTACGCAGACCTCTCTTTCAATAGATCTTTCAACGATTGTATACAAGAGAGTGCCTGAAAGTAAGTCTCTTGATTATTATATAATTGCCTCAGGTCTTATAAAACCTTTCTCAGTTCAATTGCGATCTGACTGTAGTGTTGTATCAGTAAAAACGGACACACTTTTTTTATCGTTCAACAGGATAAATCCAAAATGAGAACAGGATACACCAGTATTATGAAACTTGGAGTTACCGGTGGCATTGGCAGTGGGAAAACTTCTGTATGCAGGGTTTTCGGTGTGCTCGGAATACCTGTTTTTTCTGCCGATGACGAGGCAAAGGAAGTAATGGATATTGATACCAGTATAATTCTGAGACTTAATACAATAGTAGGTAAGAACCTGTATGAGAGCGGAAGCCTTGACAAGGCTGAGCTTGCGTTTCTCATTTTTAATAACAGATCGCTTCTTGAGGAAGTAAATGCACTGGTTCACCCGGTAGTATTTAACCGCTTCAGGGAATGGGTGAGGAAACAAAATGCACCGTATGTAATTATGGAAGCTGCTATTCTTTTTGAAAGTGGAGCCTCGAATATTGTGGATCGTATTATTACTGTGGTAGCCCCTGTTGAAGAGAGGGTGAACAGGGTAATTCACAGGAGCAGTCTTACCAGGGAACAGGTTATGGGTAGAATGAGAAACCAGATGGATGATACTGAAAGGATTAAAAAATCTGACTATGTTATAGCTAATTCTGAAAATGACATGATAATTCCTGCTGTGCTGAGGATTCATGAAAATATAATCAGTAGTGTTTAACCCTTAATACGAAAGGTTAATGTTTGGAAAATGGCTTGGTGGAGGTTTGGGTTTTGCAATGGGTGGCCCAATTGGAGGGTTGCTCGGATTTATTGTTGGTTCTGTAATTGACAGTACAACTGAGGTTACAACTTCCTATTCAAAACGTACACCAAGAACTTCACAGGGTGATTTCGCAATGAGTCTGCTGGTTCTTGTGGCAGCTGTTATGAAAGCTGATGGCAAAGTGGTTAAATCTGAACTTGATTATGTTAAACAGTTTTTTGTAAGACAATTTGGACGTGAGTCGGCAAAGGAGGCAACATTGCTTCTGAAAGATATTCTCAAGCAGGATATAATGGTAAAGGATATCTGTATTCAGATAAGTAATAATATGGATTATTCATCCAGGCTGCAGTTGCTTCATCTACTTTTTAACGTTTCACTTGCTGACGGCGTAATAAATAATGCAGAATTTGATCTTATTGAGAAGATATCCGGGGCACTGGGTATTTCAACAAACGATTTTGTTTCAATCAGGAATATGTTCATCCCTGAAACAGATTCGTCATATAAGATACTTGAGATAGAAAGGACAGCATCCAATGATGAAGTAAAGAAAGCATACCGAAAGATGGCAATGAAGTACCATCCGGATAAGGTGAGCCATCTTGGCGATGACTTTAGAAAAACAGCCGATGAAAAGTTCAAGAAAGTCAATGAGGCATATGATAAGATTAAGAAGGAGAGGAATATGAACTGATATTATTTTTGAAAAACAGGTATCAGATATACTCGATAATTAATACAAGGATTAATTTTGTAAAAAAAATATTATGATATTAAAAGACATAATTGCGATTTCAGGTGAACCGGGGTTGTTCAGGTTTATTGCCCAGGGTAAGAATTCAATAATTGTTGAACACCTTGAGACATTGAAAAGGAGCAGTGCATTCGGTTCTTCAAAAGTCAGCTCTCTCGAAGATATAGCAATTTTTACCGAAAAGGAAGACATGCCTCTGTCAAAGGTTTTCGATCTGATATGGGATAAGTCTGATGGTGGCCTTACTATTGACGGGAAAGTTGACGGGACCATGCTTAAAAAATGGTTTGAAGAGATTCTGCCTGATTACGATAGAGATAAAGTATATACAAGCGATTTAAAAAAGGTCGCCATATGGTATAATACTCTCCATAAGCTTAACCTTCTTGTTAAGGAAGAGGCTGAAGAAAAGAAAACTGAAGAGGATGAAAAGAAGTCTGAAAAAAAGGTTGAAAAAGCGCCTGCTGCCCCTGCAAAGAAGAAAAAGAAACCCGCTGTACCCAAGGCTGGAAAGGAATAATATTAAAGTGTTTTCAATCAAATAACCTTTTCATATGAACTTCGGAGGAAATGAAGTAGTATATGATTATGATGATTCTGAAATAATTATACTTCCCGTTCCCTATGATGAAACAAGTACATGGATGCATGGCTCCGATAAAGGGCCTGATGCTATCCTTGATGCTTCTGTAAATCTCGAATTCTTTGATATCGAAACTGCTACCGAAGCTCACTTGAAAGGTATTCATACTGTAGAACCTGTTCTTGAGAAAGAAACTCCGTCAAAGCTCGTTGACGCTGTTTACAGGAGGACACTTATGCTCATTGATCAGAAAAAATTTCCGGTCATAATCGGCGGAAACCATACTGTTCCTATTGGGGCCTTTAAAGCTTTTTCTGAGCGTTACTCTGATCTGACTATTCTGCAGCTTGATGCACATGGCGATCTGAGGCAGGAGTATGAAGGGTCAAAGTATAACCATGCGTGTGCAATGGCTCGCGCAAGAGAAGTTTCACCTATTGTCCAGGTTGGGATAAGAAGCATGTCGGTTGATGAACTGCCATATGTAGATAATACCAGAATTTTCTACGCATACCAGCTTTTTAATGATAAAAGCCTCTATTCCAGGGCTATTGACAAACTGACCAGGAATGTTTATATAACAATTGATCTGGATGTACTTGACCCTTCAATAATGCCATCAACAGGTACGCCCGAACCGGGAGGACCTGATTATTTCGATCTTATGCATTTTCTTCGTGATGTTACTAAGTGCAGGAATGTTGTTGGATTTGATGTTGTTGAATTGTGTCCTTCGCCAACTAATAAATCCCCCGATTTTATTGCGGCAAAAATTATCTATCAGTTGCTGAGTTACAGGTTTGCTATGTAGGAACATGCCATGGCATGTCAAATAATGTCAATCCTCCTTCTTTGCCTCTTCCCATATCACATTCATCTCATCAAGTGACATGTCATGAAGTGATCTGCCTTTGGCAAGAGTCTCTTTCTCAAGAAAATTGAATCTCTTAATGAATTTTCTGTTAGTCTTTTCCAAAGCTGCTTCCGGATCAATACCATATAGCCGTGATGCATTGATTATTGAAAACATTACATCCCCAAGCTCAGCTTCAATAGTTGAAGTATCAAGCTTTTCTACCTCTGCTTTAAGCTCTGATATTTCCTCCATTACTTTATCCCAGATCTGATCACGGTTTTCCCAGTCAAATCCAACCCCTCTTACTTTCTCCTGAATCCTGTTTGCTTTCACAATTGCAGGTAATGAAGTTGGAACACCGGACAATACAGGCTTATAACCATTATTCTCCTTGATCTTCAGCTTTTCCCAGTTATCCTCAACCTGCCTCGCCCCCAATACCTTAACATCTCCAAAGACGTGCGGATGCCTGTAAACCAGCTTGCTATTAATACCCTGAAGTACATCTGCCATTGTAAAGGTCCCTCTCTCAGAACCTATCCTGGCATAAAAAACCAGGTGCAGCATAAGATCGCCAAGTTCATTTTTTATCGCTTCATCACTGCCCGATGAAATAGCATCAGCCAGTTCATATGTCTCTTCAATTGTCAGTTTACGTAATGTCTCAAAAGTCTGTTTCATGTCCCATGGGCACTTTACCCTGAGTTCATCCAGAATCTCCATAAGCTTGTTAAACTCCTCGAGGCTTTTATTCTTATCATTCATTTTAAACTTGTTTTAGAATAATTTGTTAGGGGAGACAGCTCTACCTGCTGTATCAATTCTCACTACCGATCCGGTTTCAATACTCAGCAGTTCAGAAACATTTGCACCGTTTATGGCTATCTCAAGAAGGTCGAGCTGATTAAATTTTGCAAGTAGTTCTCCTACAGGAACATCACTGTATTTTTCAGAAATATTATCAGTATAGTTTTTATTACTCTGTATAAGTATCCTGAAATTCTTGCTTTCAAATACCCTCGAGAACACCTCCCTTGTTATGTTTGATATTGCATTTCCGTAAGAATCTATAAATATGATACTTCCAATAATTTTATCCTTATCGATGGTAGCTCTTAGAGGTACTCTTTCACTGATAGAACTGACAGGCTCTCCAAGCTTCAGAAGTTTTGTTCCGGCTAGCAGCTCTGCGGCGGTTCTTGCAAAAATTTCAAGTTCATTATATGAGTTCCTTTTGTCTATCTTAACAACCTCCTCAGGTTCAGAGTTCAGAATCAGGTTAAAAATGCCGTTATCTGTTCCTATGAAGAAATGATTTTTTGCCTTCACTACTAAGTATTCCTGGTCTTTTAGTGCCTCTGAATGTACACATATCAGGTGTACAGAACCTTCAGGATAGTTTCCGAATGTATTCCTGATTATAAAGGCTGCCTTGGCTATGTTGAATACAGGAATATTACATGCATTGTCAATTATGATAGTACCGGGTGATAAGCTGCATATTTTACCCTTTATGATTCCATTATAGATATCATCTGGTTTCCATTCAGTTGTTAAGGTGACTACAGGCATACTAAAAAACTTGTAACAAAGATAATCTTCTAAGGAAAAAATAACCTTACTTTGCAGTGTCCGTTTTAAATTTTTTTAAACCCTTACGGATATAATCCTGCTATTGTTTATTTATGCGGGATAGAGAACATTTTTAGTTGAATTGATGACAGAGATAACAATATTTCTTGAAGATGTAGATCCGGTTGTCTTTTTCGGGACAAATAACAACCAGCTTGAAAAGATACAGGGATTCTTTCCAAAGATTAAGATACTTGCCAGGGGGAATGAAATAAAATGTATAGGGGAGGAGTCAGAAATAACTCTCTTCGCTAAGAAATTCAATGAAATTCTGGAATATTACAAAAAGTATCGTCGGCTTGAAGAAGAAGATATAGAGAAATACTTTCTCGATGCGGAACATATGAGGTCTGCATCTAATGGACATTTTGAAGATGTCATAGTATTTGGGACCAGCGGAAAACCTATCCGTGCACGTACTGTCAACCAGGTTCAGCTTGTAAACGACTATAAGATCAACGACTTAATAATTGCTGAAGGTCCGGCAGGTACAGGAAAAACATATACCTCAATTGCTTTGGCAGTAAAAGCTTTAAAAGAGCGGGAAGTAAAAAAGATTGTACTTACTCGTCCTGCTGTGGAAGCCGGTGAGAGGCTCGGATTCCTTCCTGGTGATATGAAGGAGAAGCTTGATCCATATCTTCAGCCGTTATACGATGCACTTCATGACATGCTGCCTTTTAAAAAACTGGAGACATGGCTTGAGGACGGAACAGTACAGATAGCTCCTCTTGCATTTATGAGGGGCAGAACCCTTGAAAATGCTTTTGTAATACTGGATGAAGCTCAGAATGCTACTATAAGCCAGCTTAAGATGTTCCTTACAAGAATGGGTGTTAGCTCTAAATTTATTATGACAGGCGATTCAACCCAGATTGATCTTCCCAAAAAGAACGACTCGGGATTGATACAGGCTATGAGAATACTTGGAGGTATAGATGGTATATCTATAATAAGGTTTGATGAGAGGGATATTATCCGTCATGGGCTTGTGAAAAAGATCGTAAGAGCTTATGAGAATGAAGAAATTGAAAAAGAACTTACACAGAGTACCACTGAGAAGCACAGAGTTGCACAGAGTAATAATAATAAAGAATAAATATTGATAAATAAGTTCTGGTATGGCAAAAACTATTCTGAGTTCTGATTACAATTTCCCCGGGCAAAAAAGCATTTACAAAGGAAAGGTGAGAGATGTTTATAACATAAGTGACAAATATCTACTTATGATTGTTTCAGACCGCATTTCAGCCTTTGACGTTGTTCTTCCCGAAGGTATTCCTTTCAAAGGTCAGGTACTGAACCAGATAGCTTCTAAATTTCTTGACGCTACACGCGATATAGTTCCCAACTGGAAGATTGCAACACCTGATCCTACTGTTACATTTGGACATAAATGCGAACCATACCCGGTTGAAATGATAGTAAGAGCATATCTTACAGGTAGTGCCTGGCGCACTTATAAGTCAGGTAAAAGGGAGATATGTGGTATAATTATCCCCGATGGAATGAAAGAACATCAGAAATTCGATCACCCGATAATAACTCCGACCACCAAGGCTGAACAGGGCAAACATGATGAGGATATCTCGCGTGAAGAAATTATCAGTAAAGGCCTGGTTTTAAAGGAGGAGTATGACCTTCTTGAAAAATATACAATGGAAGTATTCTTGAGAGGCTCGGAGATTGCTCTTCAGCATGGTCTGATTCTTGTTGATACAAAATATGAATTCGGCAGAAAAGATGGAAAAATCTATCTTATTGACGAAATAAACACTCCTGATTCATCGAGATATTTTTATGCTGATGAATACCAGGAGCGATTTGAGAAGGGGCTTCCGCAGAAACAGCTGTCGAAGGAATTTGTAAGAGAATGGCTTATGGCAAATGGCTTCCAGGGACAGACTGGACAGATAGTTCCGGAAATGAACGAAAATTTCGTAAATGAAGTTTCCGATCGTTATATAGAACTCTATGAGAATATTACAGGTGAAAAATTTGTAAAGGCAGATATCTCGAACGTTACGGAAAGGATAGAAACGAATTGCCTGAATTACCTTAAGTCTTATTCACTTTAATTAATGAAGAGTTCGCAAATGAGAATCATCCGACAGGTCAAAATAGTATTATTTATACTTCTTATTAACCTGGGATCAGCTGCATTCGGGCAGGTAGTTGTTGAAAGGTCACAAAATAAGGCGGTTATTTCGGGAGTGGCTTATTATATACATCTTGTTAAGAAAGGCGAGACTGCCTACTCAATCTCAAAGGCATACGGAATTAAAGTTGAGGAGCTTGTTAAGGAGAATCCTCCTGCCCTTTACGGACTGACAGAGGGACAAACTTTGCGTATCCCGGTAAGTTCTGTTACTGAAGCTGATGCTAAACCGGTTCCTGAGCCGGTAAAAAGAAAGCGTGATGAGATAAATTTTATATATCATACTCTTAATCCCGGTGAAACAATCTACTATTTGTCAAAGCTATATGGTGTCTCTGATAATGAAATAATCCAGAGCAATCAGGGATTGGATATCAATAAATTGTCGGTAGGAACCGAGATTGCCATTCCTCGAAGGAAGTTTATGAGTGACCGTCAGAAATTTGACATTCCTGATAAAAATTATGTATATCATAAAGTTCAGGAAGGAGAATCACTTGGCTCAATTGCACAGATTTACGGGCTCTCAGTTAAGGAGTTAAGGAGAGAAAACAGGGATCTGCGATTCCCTCAGGTTGGTGATTATGTCAGGGTGCCTGTAGCCAGGGAAGCTGAAATTCAGGCTGCAGTTGCCGAAGAAAAGGATTCTGTCCCAGTTGCTTTGGCTGAAGTTTTAAAACCGGTGGAAAGACCAGCCGGATATACAAAAGTAAAGGAGCTTTCAGGATCAATAGATGTTGCTGTTCTGCTGCCATTCTATTTCAGTGAGAATGCCCGTAGGATTGAGGTAGACTCATCAAGGATGATAAAGGGAAAAAGGATTTATAAGGATACAAAAAGACCTGATGAATGGATATATCCAGGAAGCATTGACTTTGTGGAGATGTATGAAGGGATCCTGCTTGCTGCAGATACCTTACGGTCGTTGGGAATGGATATCAACCTTTCTACCTACGATATAAAAAGTGATACAATAGAGCTTGAACGGCTTATAAACAGCGGGAAACTGGCAGATATGGATCTTATAATCGGTCCTGTTTATTCACGTAATCTCACAAAGGTTTCTGCCTACGCAAGAGAAGCCGGAATACCTGTTGTTTCACCGGTACCTTTTTACAATAATTCTGTCCTCGAAGGAAACCCTAATTTGTTCATGGCCAACCCCTCGCTGGAAGTTTCCCAGAAAGCCCTTGCCAGGAAGCTTAGTGAATATGTCGATCATAATTTTATATTCATTCATTCAGACTCTCTGGGCGTGGATGCTGATGTAAAGAGGTTTAAAAATATGATAATAACCGAGCTCACAGCCTGGATGCCTTTTGAAGATATCAAATTTAAAGAATTGCTGTTTTTCAGCAGGTCAAAATTCGATAACGATTCAATAAACCGTCTTGAGCATGCTCTTTCATCCCAGGCTAAGAATATTATAATTATTGCTTCAGAAGATCCCCCTGTTATCAGCGAGACTATTATGGATGTTCACGGGCTTTTAAAGAAACATAATCTGAAAATTTTTGGCTACCCTATATTGAGGGAGATTGAAACCCTTGAGCCACGGTACTTTTTTGATCTTGACATGCTTGTATTTTCTCCATTCTGGATCGACTATAACAGTAATGATATAAAGCAGTTTAATGCCGACTTCAGGAGGAAGTTCATGACCGAGCCAACCGAGATAAGCTATGCCTGGCAAGGCTATGATATAGCTTACTACTTTATTAGCGGGCTGGCCCTTCACGGAAAGGAATTTATTAATAATCCATTAATGCACAGAGTTGATCTGTTGCATACAGACTTTGACTTTGAAAACAAAAATATTAACGATGGATTTGAAAATAAGAAGCTTTACCTGATCCATTTCAGTAAGGATTTTAATGTCACTCTTGCTGAGGATAATAATGATATGCCTTAAGGGGATTTTTTTTTCAAAGGCCATGAAATTATATATTTATGATTGACCGGAATAAAGTTCCGTTTCTTTTTGTCTATTAACTAGAAGTATGGTTAACGAATCGTACAGAACTTCGGGAGATGACTTTCTTGTAAAGGCCGCTCTTGAAGGTGATAAGGCTGCTTTCGGAGAGATTGTTACACGATACCGGCGAATGGTGGCACATACAGTAAAAGGGATGCTGGGCGATTCGGTTTACTCAGAAGATATTGGTCAGGAAGTATTTATTAAATTGTATCATTCATTATCAGATTTCAGGGGTGAAGCTAAATTATCTACTTATATCCAGAAAATAGCAGTTAATCTGACTCTGAATGAGATTAAAAGAAGAAAGAGATTTTCATCCACTTTCCTGCATAAGGGTAATGATGAACTATATGAATTTGATATTGCTGATGATAATAATGCTGAAAGAAATGAGATTAAGGAGATAGTATTAAAGGCACTTATGAAACTTGATCCGAAATTCAGAGTTATTGTAACTATGAGGATGCTCCAGGGATATTCAACAAAAGAAACTGCTGAGATTCTTGATCTTCCACTGGGTACTATTCTTTCAAGATTATCAAGGGCGCAGGAACAACTAAGGGATATTCTGAAAAACTATAAGTAATATGAAACCTTCCGAAATTAAAAGAATGATAATCAGTTCACTTGATAATGAACCTGATGCATTAACAGCCGGTTCGGAATTACAGGAAGCTTTTACCCTGGACTTCAGCGACGGATTTGAAGATAAAGTGCTTGGCAGGCTAAATGATGAAATGTATGTTATCAAAAGTGACTCTGAGTTTAACAGGAAACTCAGCCTGGCATTCTACCGGGTGACATTTACGGCAACTGCAGCTATTGTGTTGCTGATGCTTTCCATATTTCTGAAAGAGGGATCACTCTCCTTTGATTCACTGCTTGGAGTAAGCGATGGTTATAGCGAAAGCATTGTTTGTTTATTAACAGAAAATTGATATTTATCACTATTTTATGAAAATACGACCGGTCATATTGGTAGTTGTAACCCTGGTAATAGGATTCTTCCTTGGGATGCTCACCTCAGCGCAGTTAAGAATTCATAGGTTAAAGCCTGTAAAAGTTTTCTATTCAGAAGAAAAATTCAGGGAAGGTATGTACCAGGCTATTCAACCTACTGATGAACAAAAAGTAATTATAGATCAGATCCTTAACAAATATTCAAAGCTTAACAGTGATGCAACAGCCACATTCCGGAGAGATTTTGAAGCCCGTATGCATAAGTTCAGGACAGAGATTGATTCCAATCTGACACATGAACAGATTGCCAGATTATTGGAACTTGATGCACAGCGTATGGAGATGATCAAATCACGTCGTAATAATCATGGCAGAGAGTATTCTGATAGCGGAAGCAGAAGACATGACAGTTCAGGATTTTCTCCGGGGGTAAATCCACCACCAACTCCGGCAGATAGTAAAAGGCCCTGATTCTGTTCAACCCTTTTTAATTTATACTGAATAACAGATAATCAAGAAGTATCGGTAGATCATCAGGATTAACTCCCAGAGCTATTAACAGTTCCTGGTCGCCCGAAAAGATATTCATAAACTGATCGCTTGTAATTTCATCAGAGATTATACTCTGGCGATAAAGATCCACAGCCTCTCTCATATTCCCTTTGCAGAGTGCCAGATGCCCCTTGTTTATAAGATCATGAGCCGTCAGTTTCCCGGCCGATAAACGGTCATAATACTTCTCCGAATCATCAAATCTGTCTAAAGCGAAATAGCAATATGCTATTGGTCTTAATATCTTGAGATTATCAGGTTCTTTGTATTCAACTCTGAAATAATATTTAAGGGCCTTGTCATAATCATGAAGGTCAAGGTAGCAATGGGCAGTCATTATAATTGTATGAATATTTTCTGGTTCCATATCGCTGGCCAAAAGATAGTATTCAAGTGCCTCTTCCGTCCTGCCAAGCCTCCTGAGGCAGAGACCTATTTTTTTTAGTGTCCATGGCTTCCTGTTTATAAGCTCAGCTCTTCTGTAATAGACAAGTGCTTCCTGGTAATTTGCATTTTCCTGGTAACAGTATCCGATTTTTTCATAAAGTGTGTCTTCATCCGGCTTTCTGTTGATTTCTTTCAGGTAAAGCCCGAGTGCATCATCATAAAAATTCTTATTGAAGAAATAATCAGCCAATCCTGCTTCTGCCTCATCAGCATTCCCCGTCATCCTGAAGAATTCAGAGTTGTAAATATCAAGCCTTCCGGAGAAGATATCTTCAAACTCCTTCTTGTATGGTGACAGCTTGAAGAACCTGTAAATATCATGGAGGTATTGAGTAACATTGATCCTGAAATTTCTGAATGGGTCAATGACAGATTCATCCTCATTTAATTGCTGCAATCCCTCAAGCTCCATCCTGAATACTTTAAGCATCATGCTTTTTTGAGAAGAGGGCAGATATTTGAGATTTAAAAGAAGTGAGTATTTGTCGGAATTGCATATAAATGGAGTTTTGTAAAGCGCCTCAGAAAGCTCATTGGTCCCTGGTCCAAGTATCTCATCCTGGTAGACCTCATTCACAGTTTCATGATCGGGGTAGAAGGGAACAAACCAGTTCTGGAAATCCTTGAAAAAATCAAAATGTTTCATATTGGCAAATGCTGACATATAGACGTCTGCACCTTCCATCTGAAGCTTTGTAAGATCCTCCATCGTTTTAAAGATCTCCTGGGAGTCATTAAACATCTCTGACCAGTCGGGATTCTTTCCCTCCGTCTTGTCCTTCGACAATATATTTTCGAGGTCAAGCTTTTCTTCTATCTGCGGCTTGAGCTTAGCTACCTGAGGAAGTATTTCATCATGTAGTTTTCGAGCGAGCATTTCTGTCTCCCTCGATCGTATGGTTTGTAATACTATAATCCTGCATTGCTCCCTGAACCTTGAATTGCGACTCATCTTCGTGATTCTTTTTCCGATCTCAGGGTAGAGCTTTACCCTCGAATTATAATAATGGAGGTTCAGTATAATTCCTGATAGTGCTCTCTCCATAACCTGTTCCTGCCCATCTTCATATATATCAAGAAGGTACATCAGCTTCTCTGTCTGCCATGTCCTGAGCGTGCTAAGCGTGATTGCAGAGGTGAAAAGGCATGCCTCATGCCATCTGAATTTTCCGGATTTTAGTATAATCTTAATCAGACTTATTTCTGCTTCACCATAATAATCAGTTAGCCATAGGTGGTTAAAAATATTCTTTATCAGGAGTTTGTGTCTTTTTGATATCTCTGACTCTGGGTCCGGATTAATTTCCTGGCTTAGCTTGAGCCATTCATCAAGTTCCGATTTAAACATGAGATCATCTACATTCTCAACAATAGTCTTACCGGTAATCCTAAGCTCCTTTTCTGTCTGCTGTTTTACCCAGTAGGTATGCCATCCCGAAAAATGTGACAATATGTCCTGTCTGACACGGTCTGATAACCTTAGAATAGATTGAATAAGTTTTAGATATATCTTATTTCTTTCAGGATCATTAATACCATCGATAGTGTAGGTAAGCATGTTCCTGTATGTCATGACAATATTATTATAATCATCATGCAAATCGCCTGCAGAGGCAGAGCTAATCATCTCTGAAAGAATATCTAGGCTCTGCTTTAGCTTCTTCTCAGAAACGTATCTGCAAAGCTTTCTGTGCTGTTTTATTACTTTGGAAATTTCCATTCTTATCTGTAAAGGTCACTATGACAAAAAAGCATAATTAATTAATTATTATATATGAACAACAATCAGACCATTCAGGTAAATTGTCTGGTCAGAAATTATAACCAATGCTTATATAACTTTTAAAGCTACTGAAATGTGTTTCAGTGGGTGACACTCCGTACATAATTCCGGCTTTGACAGGACCTATTATTGAATTATAACCTATGCCAAATCCGTAACCTGACAATACAATAAGTTCATAAGGATAATTATTGTCCTCCATGGCTGCAAGGTCTGCCATTACGTTAATGTGCAGATCTCTGACGAACTCTATGTCCAGTTCTGTTCTCAGGATACTCATCCTCCTTACTTTGATCTCATTGGGATTAAACCCTGTCATAAGCAAAGATCTCCTGGTATCGGATTGTATTCCTCCCAGAAGGAAGAAGTTATTCTTGGATGATAAAGAATCAGTGTCTGTAATATAAAGAGTTTCAAAGCCTATTGAAAAGGTTGTCCTTTTTCCCCTGGAAAAATATTGTCTGATCCCGGCCCTTATTGTGTAGAAATTCTCAGGCTTATATTCGGGATTGTAGGTAAGCGGTATTTCAGTATTGCCGGTGTTTTGAGATGCATACCTTAATTTTGAGACTCCGGCTGTAATATCTATAATAATACCTTTGTCTGGGAAATGAATGTTATTTAGAGTGTTACGTGAAAATTTCAGGTCTGATGCCCAGTAATCATATGAATAATTTATAATACTATTATTTGAGATGAAATCAGGTTTTAGGTTGGTTTCATGATAGCTTCCGGAAAGAGTTATAGCATTATTCAATCCAATATAGTTATTGATGCCGGCATTGAAACTCTGATTCTTGCTCAATGTATTTCCTGTTTCGTTGTTATGTTCAAACCAGGGAAATAGCGTATTGTCAATGAGATAATTCATAGTCAGTCCAAACTTCTGGTTTCTGCCGAGATATTGAAGAATACCTGTTTTCACTCTGTAGTACTTTCCCATGTAAGAATTTAAATCTATAACTGTTCTTCGTACAGGTAGATTTTTAAGAGTGAATCCCAGAATAAGTCCCGATTGCAATGAATTATTGTAATGTACAGATCCATAAATCATTGCTCTTGGTTTTTCCTTGCAGTCAATTGCAAGAATAAGCGAATCATTTCGGGGTATGATCCTGTATTTGACTTTATCAAACCATGATCTTCCATAAAGTAGTTCAATCCTTTTAGTCAGGAAATCCCTTTCAACAACTTCCCCTGCTTTAACGTCAAGAACACCTGCTATCTGTTCTGTTGAATAGACTTTGTTACCTGTAATTTCAATTTTATCGAAGGTATAGGTGTTTTTATTCAGGAGGAAGGGAAGCTCAGCCTGTTCTCCAAATGAATTAAGAGAATCAGCAAGTTTTCTGAATTTTTCCCTGAACGGAACTGCAGCAACATATCCGGCATGCACAAGCGAGTCCACATTATTGAAATCAGATACAGAAAACCTTTCAACAGCGGGTTTTACGAGGATGTTCACCAGCTTTTTCTCTTCATTGAAATCTTCAAGACTTCTGAACATAGCTATCTGCTCAAGTATACCAGGCATTGTCTGGAGCTTTTCAACACTGTTTTTTTCAAAGCCGACATACGATCCGATCAGAATGTCCGCACCCATCTCTTTCGCTTCACTGGCTGCAAAATTTCTGATGAGCCCCCCGTCAAGTAAAAGCAGGGTGTCAATCTCGTGTGCTGTAAATATTGAAGGTACACTAAAGCTGGCCCTGATGGCATCAGACAGGTATCCCTGATTGAAATTGATTTTCTTGTATGTAACAATGTCAGTGGCATTGCAGGTGAAAGGGATGGGGAGCCTTGAAAAGTCATTGATATCCGCAACCGGCCAGGTATAATAACTCAGAGAATTTTCTATCAGCTGACCGTTATTCAGTCCTGAAGGAATGTTAACCTTATTTTTTTTTACCGATAAAGAAATTATGCTATTGTAAAATCTTGGTTTCTCAGGGAAAACAATCCTGTCTTCCGACATCCGGTTAGAGAGCATTTCATTCCAGTTGACAGCCTTTAATAGCCTGAACAAACTATCAGCAGTATAGCCTGTTGCATACATTCCTCCTATAATGCTGCCCATACTTGTTCCGGAAATACAATCAGGCCTGAGCCCTGCCTCCTCTATCACCATAATAACCCCCAGATGAGCGATGCCATGAGCACCTCCTCCGCTAAGGACAAGGCCTACCGAAGGTCGGAGCGGATGATCCTGTGAATTTGACAGGATTGGTAAAAATGACATTAAAATGATTGATAACCATTTAAATGCAGCTAATCTTATTTTAAAAAAACTGCTTAACCTTAAATTAGTTTTCATATATATTTAAAGTCTCTGCCTTAACGCGAAATTGTACCTGCAAGTTAGTTAAATAAGTAACTTAGCGGAGTGAAAAATGGACTCTTCTTTGGCAGGGAATGGCTGCCAACGACAAAAAAAGAAGTTGAACAATTTGAGTGGGATGAAATAGATGTTATCCTGTTCAGCGGAGATGCCTATGTTGATCATCCTTCATTCGGACCGGCTGTAATTGCAAGGGTGATAGAAGATGAAGGATTCAGGGTTGCAGTAGTACCACAACCCAACTGGAAAGATGATCTTCGTGATTTCAGAAAGCTGGGCAGGCCAAAATACTTCTTTGGCGTTACAGCAGGAAACATGGATTCAATGGTAAACCATTACACAGCTTCAATACGCCTTCGTTCCGAAGATGCTTATACTCCGGGAGGGAAAGCCGGTTTCAGACCTGATTATCCGACAATAGTTTATACCCGGATCCTTAAGAATATCTTTCCCGACGTTCCTGTAATATTGGGTGGTATTGAAGCATCAATGAGGAGGCTGACACATTATGATTACTGGAAAGACAGTGTGAACCCTTCTATACTGTCTGACAGCGGAGCAGATATGCTTGTTTATGGCATGGGCGAACAGCCTTTGAGGGAGATTCTAAGACTTATGAAAAAAGGTGTTCCGTTCACCTCGCTTAATACAATTCCGCAGACAGCTATAGTCATTGGTAAGGATGAACCTGTGCCTGTGCGGAACTTGTGGAAAGATGTAATGCTTCATTCCTTTGAACAATGCCGGATTGACAAAAAGCTCTACGCCGAGAATTTTATAAAGTTTGAAAAGGAATCAAATAAGATAGCAGCCGGGAGGCTGATTGAACCTGCAGGGGATAAGAAGATTGTGGTCAACCCGCCTTTTGCTCCGATGACTGAGTCAGAGGCTGATGCTACATATTCACTTCCATTTACTTACAGGCCACATCCGAGGTATAATAAAAAAGGTGACATTCCGGCTTACGAAATGATAAAGTTCTCTGTTAATATCCACAGGGGCTGTTTCGGAGGTTGCAGCTTCTGTGCAATTGCTGCTCACCAGGGAAAGCAGATAGTGAGTCGTTCCATGGGATCAATTCTGAAGGAGGCAGAAATGATTTCAAGGTTGCCCGATTTTAAGGGTTATCTGTCTGACCTTGGCGGACCTTCTGCCAATATGTACAGGATGAAGGGAAAGGATATGAAAATATGTACAAGCTGCTCAAGACCTTCATGTATATGGCCGGCTGTTTGTAAAAACCTGGATACCAGCCATAAACAATTGACGGAGCTCTACCGGAAAGTTGATGAAATACCGGGGATAAAAAGATCATTTATCGGAAGCGGCGTACGATATGATCTTTTGTTTCCGGAATGGAACAGGAGCGCAGGGAGGGATGAGGGAGAATATCTTGAAGAACTGGTTTCAAAGCATGTCTCAGGGCGTTTGAAAGTAGCTCCTGAGCATACATCTCCCGGAGTGCTTTATGAAATGCGCAAAGCCCCGTTTGATCTTTTCAGGAAGTTGAAAATCCGTTTCGATAATATCAGGAAGAAGCATAACCTTAATTATGAACTGATCCCGTACTTCATCTCTTCACATCCGGGATGTTCGAATGAGGATATGAAAGCACTTGTTGCTGAGGTTAAAAGTCTGGGAATCAGACCTGAGCAGGTGCAGGATTTTACACCCACCCCTATGACCCTGGCCACTACAATGTATTATACAGGTTTTGATCCTTATACTGGAAAAAAAGTTTATGTGGCCAGAAGTATTGAAGAAAAAAGAAAGCAGAAGGAGTACTTTTTCTGGTATAAGAAAGGGCACAGTGGCATAAAGGCGCAGCGGCGCAAAGGTTCTGGTTCCCCTCCTGGGAGGGGAAAGGGTCGGACTTAATAAAAGAGTAGTAATAATTAATCTTTTATACAACGGACAGAATTACCGTTATATGCACTGTAATACCTGTTACTATACAATAGAGATGAATTATACTCCAAACAACGGTTAGTTGAAGAGTAATTATTATCACCATTTGATATGAAAGACCACCAGAATCCTGAACCTCCTATAGTATGGAATTCACCCATTGAATTGTAACGAACACGTAAACCACCCGGGAGGGCAGTAAATCCACTTTCATTTGTAGCTCCCGTATTTGGACTTGCCCAGTGCTCTATACCTTTTTCTTTTAGTTTACCACCCGCAAGGTTTTCACCACCAATATTTTTTACGAGTGTGTCCCATTCTGCATTTGTGGGTACGTGCCAACCAACCGGACATATATTGCGGCTATCGATCACTGCATACCACGTGTACAATCTTCCATATACTGCAACATTTTTTTCATCACCATCATAAGCCCATTGATATTTTGGCATGATTTCATCTATAATATCTTTTGTTGCAGGAATGGTGGTGCCAATAGTCTGACCATTATTATATCTGGTTGTCTTAAGGTTTTCAGCCATCCAGATTTGAGAACCTATTCTTGCCACTTTATATGTGTTGCCATCAATATCATTTACAGTTTCAGTATCTGTAAGCAAATCTTTTTCACAACTCATATTGGAAATAATTGTAAGAAATCCTGTAACCAGAAATGCTTTAAGTATTTTGCTTTTCATCGGGTATAATTATTTATCCTTGATATGTACAGTACACATGCAGATATTATCATTAAAGTGCATTATGCACCGGTACATTTTGATAATAAGTTGATCAAATTAATTGACTGGTAGTCAATACAAAGTTAAGACTAACAAAAGGGAAAGTCAAGTTTATTTATAAACCCAGGACTGGTTGAAAAAAATAATTGCTTTGAGCATTTATATAAAGTAAATTGTAATGGAATTATTCCATGGTTGGAATTATGAGAAAATGGATTTTTAGCCTGATCTTAATTGTTGTTAATTTAACAGTTTTTCAACTCTTAAAAGCACAATCCTCCCTGTCGGGGATCTCGATAGTTGGGGCCTTATCTGAGTCCAGAATAATTGGAAATGGTAACTGGAGCGGTTCATTTATAACGGGCGGTCAGGCTGGTATGATATTTCCTGTTAAGCATTTCAGTGAATCTTTAGCCCTCAGAGTAGAATTCAATCTTTCACTCCAGGGATCAGAATGGAAGAGGGAATTAGTGATTTTTTCTCCTTCCGGTGTTCCTGTAAATACAGCTGAAAAAAAAGGTAAATTGACTTTATTATACACCAATGCACCACTGACTTTAAGATATCAAACTAAAAACAGACTTTTCTTTGAATCAGGTATTCAGTTTGGCTACCTAATTGGTTTAGACAATATCAATTATAATTTAGTTACAGGATATCATAATCTGCCGGTTACTAAAAGTGATTTTAAAAGTATTGATATTGGGATTCCCTTTGAAGCCGGATATGAATTTAAGAGCAATATTGGCCTGGGATTAAGATTATACAGGGGGTTAAGCAACATTAATGATTATGAAAGTACTGAAAATAACCACAATTTTGTAGTTTCACTCAGGCTGACATTTAATTTCAGAAAAAAAACGGAACCCGACTCCCTTTAGTATTCGTGACTTCACCTGCATAGATGCATGCAGGAATAATACATAAAATTTTATCATACATCATGACATTTACAGGGCATCAATTAAATACCTGACCTGTTTCCCTGTCTTTGTTGCATACTTAATCTCTCTGCCTGTTGATTCCCCGATATATCCTCCCGGATTTATGACAAATATCTCATCGGCAAGATCTATCTTCCTGAGGTGCATGTCATCAAGCATCTCTTTGGTATTAGCAGTCCATACCTCATTATCTCCCGAATGTCCAAAAAGTCCTACACTTAAAACAATATTTCCTTCAAGAGTCAGTCTTTTCTGCTCAGAAACAAATTCATCTTTAAATCGTGTGCTTCCGCAAAGTGTGATTATTCTGTAATTGTCTATCATGATATACATTCATTTTAAAATCAGAGTAAATTTAATATTAAATAAAATAAAAGCCGGGCAGTAAAGTACCACCCGGCTTTCTTCAATCTAACCCAATTCTAAACTAATTATTATTCATATTCCTTGAGTATGCCTTTAACATCATCGGGAGCCACTCTGCCGTAGGTTTTGTCACCGACAAGGACAACGGGTGCAAGTCCACAGGCACCAACACACCTGAGGCTTGAGAGTGAGAACTTATTATCTTTGGTAGTCTCCCCGACCTTAATTCCCAGCTCTTTCCTGAACTCATCGAGTACTTTTTCTCCACCTCTCACATAACAGGCTGTTCCCATGCAGATGCTGATAGGATGTTTTCCTTTCGGAGTCATTGTGAAAAAGGAGTAGAAGGTTACTACTCCGTAAATCTTGGCAAGAGGCACATAAAGATGTTCTGAAATAACCTCCTGAACCTCTGCCGGGAGGTAGCCAAAATGCTCCTGGCATCCGTGCAATACATTTATTAGCTCCTGCGGATCATTATTAAACTTTGAACATGTTTCTTTAATAAAGTCCACATCTTCTTTCCTTAATTCTATTTTTATACTTGACATGACTGTGAATTTATAAATGTCATTTATTCTTATTATTATTTTTTGACGAGGATCTTGTTTTTTCTGTCAAAATAATGAGTATGAAGAAGGTGGTGAGCCTTCTCGCTGCCTGGTTTTCCCAGGTACTCTTCATACAGCTTTATGATAAAGGGATTCTCATGAGACTTTCTTAATGGTTTTTTTCTGTCTTCTGTATAAATAGCAGCCGCTCTTGCCTTTATGATCTCCGAATCACCATGGTGAATTGGTTGTCCGCCACCACCGATACATCCACCCGGACAAGCCATAACTTCAATAGCTGTGTATTCAGACTTGCCACTCCTTACATCGTCAAGAAGTTTACGTGCATTACCCAATCCATGTGCTATACCTATTTTGATAGGTGTGCCGTTAAAATCGAGAGTTGCTGAGCGCACTCCCTCCATGCCTCTGAGTTCAGTGAATTCAAGACGTTCGAGTTTTTTACCTGTGTAGATCTCATATGCAGTACGGCAGGCTGCTTCAATAACGCCGCCGGTAGCTCCAAATATCACACCTGCACCTGTCGATTCACCAAGAGGAGCATCGAAATCCTCATCGTGGAGATTCTTTATATCGATGTTTGCCTGCTTTATAAATGATGCAAGCTCTCTTGTCGAAATAGAAAAATCAACGTCAGGGTTGCCATCAACTGAAAATTCATCTCTCTGACATTCATATTTTTTTGCCAGGCAAGGCATAATGGAAACAACTATCATATCCTTGCGGTCAATCCCAATCTTCTCTGCAAAATATGATTTTGCTATTGCACCGAACATCTGCTGTGGTGATTTTGCAGTAGAAGGGACATCCTTAAGATCAGGAAAATAATATTCGAAGAAGTTCACCCAGCCCGGGCAGCATGAAGTAAGAATAGGTATCCTGGCTGTATTGTCACCCTTCAGGTGCCTTGAGAGCCTGTCGAGAAGCTCGGTACCCTCTTCCATAATTGTAAGATCTGCTGCAAAATCCGTATCGAAAACATAATCAAATCCAAGAGTTCTGAGAGCAGCTGTCATTTTTCCTGTAACCAGAGTTCCGGGAGCCATTCCGAATTCCTCCCCAAGGGCAACCCGAACTGCTGGAGCGGTCTGAACAACAACGGTTTTGGTTGGATCGGCAAGTGCCCTTAATACCTGTGGAATATGGTTAACCTCAGTAAGAGCACCGGTAGGACAAACTGCAACGCACTGTCCGCAGTATGTGCATGATGAGTACTCGAGGTTCTGCTCAAAGGCAGGAGCCACGGTAGCCATAAATCCCCTGTTCACTGCTGAAAGAGCACCTACTGTCTGAACATCATTGCACATTGTTTCACAACGGCGGCACATGATACACTTATCCAGATCCCTGATTATTGAGGGGGAGGTGTCTTTCCTGTAGGTTGACATCTCTGCAAATTCCTGACCGGGGATATCCCGTATGTCAAGCCTGTGAGCCATATCCTGTAATTCGCAGGTTCCTGACTTGGGACAGATCAGGCAATCCTTAGGATGATCCGAAAGGATAAATTCCATTACTGTCCTGCGGGCATTAAGCACCCTTGTGGTATGAGTTTTGACTACCATACCCGGTTCGCATTTCGTTGAACATGAGGGAGCAAGGTTCCTTCTTCCCTGGACCTCAGTCACGCATATACGGCATCCTCCAGGTTTATTCTCAATATTGAGGTCGTGCAGATCCATATAGCAAAGTGTAGGTATATTTATTCCCAGCTCCTTTGCTGCTTTTAATATAGTGGTACCTGCAGTTACTTCAATCTCTTTATTATCAATTGTAAGCTTTATTGTTTCCATTACTTCTCTTATTAGCTGATATATATTGCATCAAACTTACATTTCTCCATACATGCACCGCATTTGATGCAGATCTCCTCATTGATCTTATGTACCTCTTTTCTTTCACCTGTGATTGCATTTACCGGGCATACCCTTGCACATGCAGTGCAGCCTACACAGTTCTCGGCATTTATGATATATGACATGAGACTGCGGCACTGACCGGCAGGACATTTCTTATCGGTTACGTGAGCGATATACTCCTCCCTGAAGTTATCCATCATCGACAAAACAGGATTAGGAGACGATTGTCCGAGTCCGCATAATGAGGTATCTTTAATAACAATACTCATATTCTTAAGCCTGTCAAGATCTTCAACTGTTCCTTTTCCTTCGCATATCTGCCCCAGAAGTTCATGCAGCCTTTTATTTCCAATACGGCATGGGGCGCATTTCCCGCATGATTCTTCAACGGTAAATTCAAGGAAAAACTTAGCCATTGATACCATGCAGTCGTCTTCATCGAGAACGATCATTGCTCCCGACCCCATCATTGATCCGGCTGCAATAAGGTTGTCGAAGTCAATGGGAGTATCCAGATGTTTTTCAGTAAGACATCCGCCTGAGGGTCCACCTGTCTGAACACCCTTGAATTTTTTACCATTCTTTATTCCGCCGCCGATCTCAAAAATAACTTCCCTCAGGGTAGTACCCATTGGCACTTCAATAAGTCCAACGTTGTTTATCTTCCCTGCAAGTGCAAAAACTTTTGTTCCTTTTGACTTCTCAGTACCGATACTGCTGTACCATTTCGCTCCTTTCAGTATTATTGCTGGAATTGAAGCAAAGGTTTCGACATTATTAACATTTGTTGGTTTTCCTCTGTAGCCTGATTCAGCGGGGAATGGTGGTTTGATTGTAGGTTCACCACGCAATCCTTCCATAGAATGGATCAGTGCGGTTTCTTCACCGCATACAAAAGCACCGGCTCCATATTTAAGAGTGATATCAAAACTGAAATCTGTTCCGAATATATTGTTCCCAAGAAGCCCATATTCTCTTGCCTGGTTTATTGCAATCTTAAGTCGCTGAATGGCAAGAGGATATTCTGCACGGATATAGATAAGTCCGTTTGATGATCCGATAGAGTATCCGCATATTGCCATTGCTTCGAGAACTGAGTGCGGATCACCTTCAAGTACCGATCTGTCCATGAAGGCGCCAGGGTCTCCTTCGTCAGCATTACAGACAACATATTTTTCATTACCGGCGCTCTTCCTTGCCAGTTCCCATTTAAGACCTGTTGAGAATCCGCCTCCTCCACGACCTCTCTGTCCGGAATCCTTTACCTCCTTAATGACCTGATCGGGTGTCATTTCATTTAGTACCTTTCCGAGAGCCATGTAACCATCTCTTGCTATATATTCATCAATGTTTTCAGGATTGATGAAACCACAGTTCCTGAGAGCGATCCTTATCTGCTTCTTATAGAAATCCATGTGCTCCGAATCGGGAACCGTCTCATTTGTAGAAGGATCCTTATATAGAAGCCTTGTAACTTTTCTACCTTTGACAACGTGTTCTTCAACAATTGCCTGGACATCTTCAGGTTTCACTTTTACATAAACTGTATTGTCAGGCATTATTTTTACTATCGGCCCTTTTGCACAGAAACCAAAACAACCTGTCTTTATTACCTGTACCTTATCCATCAGTTCTCTGGCCTCAAGTTCGTCCCTGAGATTACAGACAATAGCATCACTGTCTTCAGCATGGCAGCTCGTACCGCCACAAACAAGAAGATGCATACTGTATTTTGACATATTCATTCCTCCTTATTCTTTTAAGTCAATTGTTTGATAATTTACAGGGATAATACCATCGACCAGTTCGCCTGTCTTTATATACTTTTCAATGATCTGGTCTGCTCTTTTGAGGTCAACAAATCCAAATACAACCGGATCCTGTCCCGGAAGCTTCACTTCAATGGTAGGTTCCGCATAGCAGTAACCCATGCAGCCTGTCTGTTTAACAACGGCAGCTATATTCCTTCTGTCGAGCTGCTCCAAAAAGAAATCCATTATTGTTTTTGCTCCGGAAGCGATACCACAGGTAGCCATTGAAACTTTTACCTGCACAATACTATCAGGAGCAAGGGCTTCGGTCCGGAGGTCAAGCTCTGCCTGAATTTCTTCGCGTTTCTTTTTCAAATCCTCAAGTGATTTTATCTTCGACATATCTTTAACTTTTTGGTATAATTAAGATTGTATTTATTAAACCAGAGCAGGCGAAGATCTCTTTTTAGGTTTCTGAACTAGTCTCTTAAAAGCTGATTTCCTTCTTGAAGATTAAACCTGCAATATCTGTGCTATACATTTTTATGGATGTAATGATCAGAATATCTGCATTTTAAAAACTATCATAGTTATTCTGTATTTTAAAACGCGCTGCAAATATAATATTTTCTTTGTTATTAAAATAACACTGTTAATAAAATAACAATAATTTATAAAGAGTCTAAATAATTTATTAATGAACAGGTCATAAGGCACTTTTTATCCCTGTATCTTGGCAGAGGATCGCAAATTTTCTAACTCATAATGACAAGTTCGCCATTCGCCCTACCTCAAAACAACATTCCCAACCAGAACTCTTCCACTTTTCCAGAATGCCCTGAAATATGGATTATCTGTTATATAGATCACTTCTCCTTTTCCTATTTTTTCAGACCCGATGACTAGTGTGTTCTTAATCTTGTCTTTAAACTTAAATCCAGCAAATCCTGAAACAGGTTCTTTGTCAAGTATATAACCAATATTGTTTCCTGACGGAAGATATGGATATCCCGCCGTCCTTTTCATTATGAACCACTCATTTCCAAGTCCGAATGCATAGGGGTGTGTGTCATCTGTCTTTACCTTGTAAATGCTTCCGGCAGAGCGGGAAGAGACTGAATACCTTCTTTCAGAAGTATATTCAAATTTCCTGAGATAGGATGAGTCATCGCTCCTGATCTTTTTTTCTGCTGCCTTGTCTTCAGCGCTTTTTGTTTCGATAGCTTTTCCCAGTGATGTTACTTTTGCATCAGTGAAAAGTGATATAGCATTTTCAAAGGCCAGCACCCTTCCACCTCCTTTAACATAATTAATAATTGTATCCTTCATTTTTGAATAACTGCCGGAGGTAAGTATAAGTAAGTCGTAAGCAGTCAGATCTGCTCGTGGGGCTTCACTGGTATTTATTAATGATACAGGATATTTAAGCTCTCTTTCAAAAAAATACCAGAGCTCGCCTACTGAAGACGAGGATGTTCCCTCACCGCAGAGCATAGCTATGCTTCTTTTTTTCTGAAGCGGAGAATATGACGAACCAAAATCCTTCCCACTGTCAACAAGCCCTGTTAAAGTCGGAAGAATTTTTACCTGGCACTCATCAGCTGCCTTTCTGACTATAGCATCAAATTCTTTAACTGTATTTTTATTATCACCTCTTGCAACAATTATACTTCCCCTGTTAAAGCTATACCCATTTATCGTGAAGGGTTTCATAGAATATCTGAATTTTATCTCTTTCAGGTTCAGGGCCGCTGCAAATTTAAGTTCATCAAAACCATGGTAGTCTGCAATATAGGCATATGGTTTTGAATCAAAAACTTCATTCTTTAAAGGTGAAAAAGATACCTTTCCTGTATCTGAAGGTATCTTTTCTGTAAGCGCATAGGCCTTCAGGTTGTACACATAAGGCAAGGCCCAGGCTGAAAGGTCATATGTTATCGAATCGCTCGCCTTGCTGTCGGGTTCAAAAAGTACCTCCACAAATCGCGACTGCGGCTGGTAAGCACTTATTAGGATATCGCCTTTTTCAACAGTTACGTCACCCTCTTTATTTGCCGAATAATCAAAACCCCTGTACTTCTTTCCGATACCACCTGCATAACTGTACCTTATCTGATTATTGTCGAACAGTTCAAGCATATCCTTTATATTGGATTTTTCATTTGATTTCTTAATGATGATCGATTTATACTGGAAACCAGGATTCTTTGTATTATCCTCAAAGTATTTGTTGAATTCAGATATCAGCTTTTCACGATTATCATATGAGACTTTTATGGTGGCCATTGAAGCTGTAAAGTGGCCGTCAATTCTTTCTTTCAGTGTAAGTGTATCACCTGACTCAAGTTTAAATGAGATCCCCGATGCACCTCCGCCCGATTGTTCGAAAGTGAAGCCCATAGCCCCGTTAAAAAGAGGCCAGGTATCACCGTAACTTGGATAGAACAGGTCGAAGTTCTCCTTGGTGAAATAAAGCCTGAATTTACCATCAAAAAGGCTCGCATTAGCTTTCCCCATTAGTTTATGGAATTCATTCTGCCAGGGAGTAATAACAATGTGCCACGGCTGGGCCCCAGGCGCAAAGAAGAATGTCGACTCAGGTCCCATCTCATGAAAATCAGCATGAACATGCGGCATAAACTGATTGTAAAGTGCCAGGCGTTGTCGGGTCTCTGCCTGTGTCTGCCAGGTCCAGTCGCGGTTAAGGTCGAATGAATAGTGGTTTGACCTGGCACCAGGCCATCCCTGATTATGTTCCCATGAATTAACATCGGGATTCAGAAGGAGGCTCATAGAACTCCTGTACCTGTTTGTATATGACTCATGGCCATCAGGATTCTGGCATGGGTCAATAACAATAACACATCCCTTAAGGTATTCATTTATATCAGGGTGGCTGCCTGAAACGAGAGTGTAAAGAGTCTTCATTGCTGCCTCCATACCTACTGCTTCATTACCATGAACATTATAGGCCAGCCAGATAAATGGGATCTGTTTACCAGTGTATTCCCCTGAGGCAAGCCCGGTCTTTATGAGGTTATTTTTTCTTAGCTCTTCTATATTTGCCAGATTCTTTTCGCTCGAGACAAAACATACTCCAAGAGTTCTTCCTTCGTATGTTGTACCATAAGGGCGAAATTCAGCAAGAGGTGAATTATCAGCAATATATCTGAAATATTCAACTGCCAGGTGATGATATGTGAATTGAGTTCCCAGCTCATACCCCAGATACTCATCAGGAGATTTGAGCGTTTGAGATTTCGCTCCGTAAATTACATAAAAAGAGTAAATTAGAACCAGGAATAGCCTTTTCATGTTCATAATATTAGTTGTAAGGGCTAAAGATAATTTATTTTAAGAACTGACACAGGGAAAATCAGGAGTAGCACAGAGGGCACAGAGATATTACACTTCTAACGCTCAGTGAACTCTGTGTCTGCTCTGTGTCACTCTGTGTAAGTTCTTTGTTTGTTTTTTGGCTGATCTGGCTTCATATAATAATTTTCTATATTTTTACTTGTTCGTTAATAATTAATGCTTTAATCAGAATCATGAAACGATCAGATTCACTGAAGTCACTGTTACTCCTTTCAGTTTTTTCGCTTTTAACTTTTGTATCGGCAACATCCCAGATGCCGATGCGCAATATGAAGCAGGTTGCAGTAACTGGCTGGCTTGATGACTCTCACTACCTTTTCAGGACATTCGATGCAGATAAGAAACAGGTATTACAAAGCGTCAATATCAGGACAGGAAAAGCAGTTGTTGTTCAGGCAGAAAAGACTCCCAGGGAACTTATGTCCCAGGCTCTTCCTTCCGGAATAAGTATGGGTATGACAGATGTTCTCAGTCCTGATTCAAAGAGTACCATAATAGTTAAAGATAACGATCTGTATTATTTCACCATTGGCAATAAAGAACTAAAGCAACTTACAAGTGATGTAACTCCTGAAGTCAATACCAGGTTTTCACCTGATGGTAACAGGATAGCCTATACAAAGAATAAAGATCTTTATGCTTATGATCTTGTGAGTAACAAAGAAATCAGGCTTACAACAGATGCTTCTGAAAAAGTGTATAATGGATATGCATCATGGGTATATTACGAAGAAATACTTGGACGTCCCAGCAGGTATGCTGCATTCTGGTGGTCTCCCGACGGTAATAATATTGCATATCTCAGAAGCGATGATTCAGATGTTCCGGTATTTACGCTTAACAGACTTGATGAACCGGATGGTATTCATGGACGTATTGAGGCAGTTCCATATCCAAAAGCAGGTGACCCGAATCCAAAGGTTAAGATGGGAGTTGCTGATATTGCCACCACAAAAACCACATGGGTCAAAACAGATTACAGTGTGGATCAGTATATTGCATGGCCATTCTGGACTCCTGACAGTAGAAAACTTGCTGTACAGATAGTTAACAGGGATCAGAATGAATTGAAAATTATTCTGGCAGATCCTTCAACAGGTGATTATTCTGAGATCTATAATGAATCGAGGAAGACATGGATTGAATTCCGTGAAGACATTTATGTGATGAATAATGGATCCGGATTTATAATCAGGAGCTATAAAAATGACTGGGAGAATCTTTATTATTACGGATGGGATGGAAAACTAATCAGTCAGCTGACAAACTTCGATTTCAGGGTAAACAGTATCATTAGTATTGATGAAGATCAGAAAATGGTTTATTTCACAGCAACAGGACCCGAATCCACTGATATGCATGGTTACCGGGTCAGTCTTGATGGTAAAAGCCTTCTTCAGGTTACAAACGGAGAAGGTACTCACAGCCTTAGTATTTCACCAAAGGGCTCATATTTTATTGATACATGGAGCAGCATTAAAAGTCCCGGATCAATCATTGCTTATGATAAAAAGGGCAGGAAGATAAAGGAGATCCATAAATTCGACCAGCCTGAATTTGATCCATCAACGCATCCGAGGGCTGAATTCGTCAGGATAATGACATCGGACGGTTTGTTTAATATGCCGGCTATTATTACTTATCCGGTGAACTTTGATCCTTCACAGAAATATCCTGTTGTTTTCACAATATATGGAGGACCAGACTCGAAGAATGTCTATAACAGATGGCAGGGATCTAATTCTTCCTGGTATGCTCAGAATGGAATTGTAACCTTTACGGTCGATCATCGCGGATCGGGTCAGTTTGGTAAAAAGGGTCTGGATTATATGTATCGTTGCCTTGGCAAATGGGAGATTCTTGATTATGAAGATGCTGTGAAGTGGCTTCGGGAAAAGCCCTGGATTGATGCAACAAGAATGGGTATGACAGGTGGTTCATACGGAGGTTATATGACCTGCCTGGCTCTTACCAAGGGAGCTGATTACTGGACACATGGCATTGCAAACTTTTCAGTTACCGATTACAGGTTGTATGACAATATCTATACTGAAAGATTTATGGATACTCCACAGGATAATCCGGAAGGTTATAAGGATGGTTCGGCTCTTACTTTTGCTAAGAACTATAAAGGTAAGCTGCTTATTAATCATGGAGATATGGATGATAATGTCCATATGCAGAATTCTATCTATCTCATTTCAAGACTGCAGGACGAAGGAAAATCATTCGAATTCATGCTTTATCCTGGCGGCCGTCATGGTTGGGGAGGAGCAAAGGCCATGCACCTCAATAATGAGGCAAATAAATTCTGGATGAGGAATTTCTTCGGTCAGTGAGGATATAGCTTATTCAATTATTTCTTAAATTAGTATTTGCTGTTTTCTTTCAAAGATTACAGACAGATATGTTTTTGTGATATTATTATGAATTACACATGATTGATTCAAATCATAAATAACCATGAAAACTATTCATTTTCAGTAATTTTAGGCTCCATCCGATCTTAAAGAATAAATTATATGGCAATGAAAAGATTATTTTATTCTCAATTAGTATGTGTTCTTTTTCTATTTAGCCCTGTTAATGGTCAGGAAGCCAGGGAGGACACTACTCTGGCGGCTGTTGATACCCTGTTCAATGATTTCGGACTCTTTACCAGTAATGAGGTGCTTAACCTTTCGCTCAGATTTGATGTAACGGAGTACATGAGAAAAAAGCCTAAGGAGGAATACATGAAAGCGGTTCTGACCTATCACATAAATGAGAGAGATTCAATAAATAAAGAGTTAAAACTGAGATCAAGGGGAATTTCCAGAAACTCTATCTGCAATTTTCCTCCTATCAGCCTGAATTTCAAAAAAGAGGATCTGAAGACCGATGAGCAGAGGAAGATAGAAAAGATCAAGATGGTCACCCATTGTAATAGCGGGAATGAGGAATACCTATTTAGAGAGTTTATTGTGTACAAGCTATATAATGTTCTTACTGAATATAGTTTCCGGGTCAGGCTGGTTAAAATAAGCTATATAAACACTGCCAGAAAAAATAAAGTAATTGATTCATATGCATTTCTGATTGAGCCCCTGAATATGCTTACTGAAAGGACAAACTCATTTGAAGTTGAGAATATGAAGTTGTCGCAGATATTTATCAATCCTGAAATAATGGACAGAGTCTCAATCTTCAGCTATATGATAGGAAATACCGACTGGTCTGTTCCAGGTCAGCACAACGTAAGGATTATTTCAATGTATAATACGGATAATAGCGGACGGGGTGGCATGGTCCCATATGATTTCGATTATTCAGGATTGGTAAATACTCATTATGCATTGCCGGCTGAACCTCTTGGGCTGGAATCTGTCAGAGAGAGGTTCTACCTTGGAGCCTGCAGGAGTGATGACGAATTAAGAGCGGGGATAAAGCAGTTTTCAGATAATAAAGCAGAATTTTACAGGATTATCAATGAGTTTGAGTATCTGACAGAAAAAGATAAAAAGCGAATGACAGGATATCTCGATGAATTCTATTCAGAGCTTGACAAGGATGTTCTCATAAGAACTATCAGACGGGAATGCAGAGGAGATCTGTAGTAAAAGCATGAATTTCCGGTAATTTATATGTCGATATTATTGGAGCGAAACATTGAATAAGTTGAATTGATCTGATAAATAATAGGTTAATCTTTATTATATTGGCCGCCAATTTGAATTTGCTAACCATTTATTAATCGAATTCGATAGCTTATGGTATTGGGAATCCTTAAAGAGAAGGCCACAGAGAACAGGGTAGCGATGATGCCCGGAGAAGTGGTTGTGCTGAAAAAACTTGGTCTTGAGGTTATTGTTGAAAAAGGGGCAGGAGAAAGGGCATATGCTTTTGATGATGCCTATATTAAAGCAGGTGCTGTTATAGCAGAACATAAGGATGTTATTACACGGGCTGCAATGTTGCTTGGCGTAAATCCTCCGATGGATGATATTAACCTGTTCAGTGACGGACAGATAATCTGCTCTGTTCTGAATCCGGTTGAAAACAGTACCTGGCTTGAAAATGCACGTAATAAAGGCTTGTCTGTTCTGGCACTCGACCTTATACCAAGGACAACAAGGGCACAGTCAATGGATATCCTTTCATCCATGGCAACAGTTTCAGGTTACAAAGCTGTTCTTGAAGCAGCATCGTTGCTTCCCAGGTTTTTCCCGATGTTTATGTCAGCAGCAGGTACTATTAAACCTTCAAGAGTTCTTATTCTTGGTGCAGGTGTTGCTGGTCTCCAGGCAGTTGCAATAGCAAGAAAACTGGGTGCTATTGTAGAGGTATTTGATGTCAGGTCAGCAGTAAAAGAGGAGGTAAAAAGCCTTGGTGGAAAATTTATCGAGGTAGAGGGTGCAAAAGAAGATGCTGCAGCCGGAGGATATGCCGTTGAACAATCGGAAGAATTTAAAAAGAAACAGCAGGAGCTGATTCAGCAAAGAGCAATTGCATCAGACGTAATTATTGCCACAGCTCAGATACCAGGCAAGAGAGCTCCTCTTCTTATAAACAAGGAGACAGTCAGGCAAATGAAGCCTGGCTCGGTCATCATTGACCTTGCTGCTTCATCAGGAGGGAACTGCGAACTTACTGAAAATGATAAAAGGATTATTGTCAATGGTGTCATGATTATCGGAAAGTCAGACTATCCCTCTGATATGCCTTCAGATGCCAGCAAGATGTTTGGAAATAATATCATAAACCTTATTAAAGTAATGGTTGATAAGGAGGGCAATATAGTTCTTAATATGGCCGATGATATTATTTCCGGTACAACTGCAGTTCATGGGAAGGAATATGTAAGTACTCGGGTAAAACAAATGTTAAACCTCTAAAAACCAAATAAAATGGAGAATATTTCTGAATTTTTCCTGGCACACAGAGAAGCAATTTTTATTGTGATATTATCAATCTTCCTTGGTATTGAGGTAATAAGTAATGTGCCGGCAATACTGCATACACCTCTTATGTCTGGAGCAAATGCAATCCATGGAGTCGTAATAATAGGAGCAATTATAGTACTTGGCCATGCTGATTCGACCGGTTCAATTATCCTTGGATTCCTGGCAGTTATCCTCGGAACTCTGAATGTTGTAGGTGGTTTTGTTGTAACCGACAGAATGCTTGAAATGTTCAAGAAGAAGAAATAACCAGGTAAAACGTATTTAATTAAAATTCAAAAGGATGAGCGATATTTCCCAGTTCACATCAGGCATCACAATCCTTGAGGCGACTTATGTTGCAGCATCTGTTTTGTTCATTATAGGATTGAAAATGTTAAGTCACCCTTTAACTGCACGCAAAGGGAATATCCTTGCTGCTTTCGGAATGGGGTTTGCAATAGTGGCAACAATATTATTTCACAGGAAGGATGGCGAAGGAATAGAAAACATCCCTCTTATTTTGGCTGCAATTTTTATAGGTACAGCAATAGGGTGGATTATTGCAAAAAGGGTTAAAATGACTGCAATGCCTCAGCTTGTATCCTTTTTCAATGGTATGGGAGGTGCTGCGGCTGCACTCATTTCAATGATGGAATTTCCGCATATTAGTCCTGAGTTGATTGCAGAATCAGGAATGGCAAACGGTGAGGTACTTGCCATTCTCCTGGGGCTTCTTATTGGAACAGTATCATGGGCAGGAAGTATGATAGCTTACGGTAAACTTGACGGCTGGATTGGAGACCTGAGGGTAAAAGCTATGAAGTATGTTAACCTGGCTATTCTGGCTGTCCTGATTGGTTTTATTGTATTTATAATGACCCGTGATGTTCAGTCCAGCAGTGAGTTGACGCCTCTTATCTATGTTATGTTTGTTATTGCAGTTGTTTATGGTGTTTTGTTTGTAATGCCCATTGGAGGTGCAGATATGCCTGTTGTAATTTCTCTCCTGAACTCTTTTACAGGGGTGGCAGCTGCCATGGGAGGATTCCTTTATAATAACCAGGCCATGCTGACAGGAGGTATTCTTGTCGGATCAGCCGGAACAATACTTACTGTACTGATGTGCAAGGCTATGAACAGGTCGCTTCTGAATGTTATTGTGGGTGTATTCGGAGGAGGAGGTGAATCGAATATTGAGGCTGGCGGATCAGTGAAAGAAATATCCTTGAGTGATGCAGCGGTACTGCTTAGCTATTCAAAAAAAGTTGTGATCGTTCCGGGTTACGGTCTTGCAGTTGCACAGGCGCAGCATATATGTCATGAACTTGATAAATTGCTGGAGGATAAGGGAGTAGAGGTGAAATATGCTATTCATCCTGTTGCCGGAAGAATGCCAGGACATATGAATGTCCTGCTTGCTGAGGCAGATGTGCCTTATGAACAGCTGATTGAGAGTGATGAGATAAATTCTGATCTGCCTAATACAGATGTCCTTGTTGTAATTGGAGCTAATGATGTTGTCAATCCTGCAGCCGAAGATGATCCCTCAAGTCCGATTTATGGAATGCCTATTATCAAAGCCCGCGATGCAAAGAATATTATTGTAATGAAACGTGGAATGGGCAAGGGTTATGCTGCTATCGAAAATATATTATTCTTCAATGATAAAACACGGATGCTCTTCGGTGATGCAAAAAGTACTCTGCAAAACCTGGTGAGTGAAGTGAAAAGTTTATGAATCACTTTGCAGAAAGACTTGCTGCCTTGCGCAAGTCTATGATAAAAAAGAAGATTAGCCTCTATATAATTCCTGCAGGAGATCCCCATCTGGGAGAATATATCCCTGACCACTGGCGTATAATTGAATGGCTCACTGGTTTTACAGGATCTGCAGCAACAGTGTTGATTACCAGTAAATTTGCCGGGTTATGGACCGATTCCCGTTATTTTATTCAGGCTGAAGAGCAACTTAAAAAGAGTGGTGTTACTCTGATGAACACTGCTGACACGGAAACAGGTGAAATATATAAGTGGATAATAAATCATACACCTGCCAGAAGTAAAATCGGTATAGATGGAAGGATCTTTTCAATTTCCAGGCTTCGCAGGCTTGAAGGAATATTGAAAAACAGTAAAATAAAAGTTGACATTGGATGTGATCTTATCTCTGAACTTTGGGATGACCGGCCTTTAATGCCTGAAGATCCGGCATTTGACCATGATATTAGGTATTGTGGCGTTAATAATAAGGAGAAGATTGAAAAAGTCAGGGCTAAGATGAACCAAATCGGTGTTGACTATCATCTGCTGACTTCTCCTGATGATATCATGTGGCTGCTAAATATCAGGGGAAATGATGTTAAATATAGTCCTGTACTTTCTTTATTTGCGATTATCGGTGAGGAACAGTTACTGCTTTTTGCCGATGAGAGAAAGATCCCTGTTAAAATGGCCTCCGGGTTTGATAAGCTTGATATTGTTCTTCTGCCTTATGAGGAAACTGCAGCTATTATTTCCAGCCTGCCAGTGGAATCAACTATCCTTGTCGCACCAACTACCACTTCATCTACAATTTACCGATCCTTACCTGAAGGAATCACTATTATTGAAGATACCAGTATACCAGCCCGGCTTAAAAGTCTGAAGAACAGGACTGAGATCTCGAATATTGAAAAGGTCATGGTAAAGGACGGTGTGGCACTAACGAAGTTCTTTTTCTGGCTTGAGGAAAATATAGATCAGGAAACCCTTACTGAACTTTCCATTGCAGTGATACTAGAAGAACTACGCTCTTTGCAGGAAAACTATCTGGGACCGAGTTTCAGGACTATTGCAGCTTTTAATGAACACGGAGCTCTTCCACATTACACTGCAACAACTGATACGAATTCTAAAATTAGCGGTAATGGAATTTTATTGATAGATTCCGGTGGTCAGTATCTTGATGGTACCACTGATATAACAAGGAGCATAGCAATAGGGAGAGTTTCTGATCTGCAGAAAAAGGATTTTACTCTGGTTCTGAAAGGAATGATCAGTCTCGCAACTGCTAAATTCCCGGCAGGGACCAAAGGGGTTCAGCTCGATATTATGGCACGAAAAGCACTATGGGAACACGGACTCAATTATGGGCATGGAACAGGGCATGGTGTAGGGTTCTGCCTGAATGTTCATGAAGGCCCTCAGAGCATTAGTCCGGGTGTAAATCCTGATTCTAAAAATGTGATAGAACCAGGGATGCTTATTTCTGATGAACCTGCCGTTTACAGGGTGGGAGAGTACGGAATCAGGACTGAAAACCTGATTCTTTGCTATGAAGATGAGGAAACTGAGTTCGGAAGGTTTTTAAGATTTGACACAGTATCCCTTTGTTATATTGATAAGAAGCTGATTGATAAATCATTACTGGAGCCTAAGGAAATAGAATGGCTGAACAGATATCATTCTGAAGTCTATGATAATTTAAGTCCTCATTTAACTCCTGATGAAAAAGAGTGGTTAATGCATAAGACAAAACCAATGTAGGAACAATCGAACTAAGAATGCAGAATATAATATTTCAGATTTCTAAATTCGCTTGTTCAATTTTACTTTATTACCTCCTCCATTAGTGTTATATTCATTACCGGGAACTCTGTAATTCTTAATCTGGCACAACCGTATGGTACAAGTTCAATTATTTCAGGATCACCCTCAGGTGCAACAGGACTTACAGGCGGAACATCTGCAGAATTGTTTTTAATTGTCCATGAAGGGATCCTTATTCCTCTGGCTTTTATTACAATAGGTGCTTCTGTTTGATTTTCAATATATTCTCCTGCCTCTTCCGACCATATCATATCACCTTTATCAGCAAATGGTAATCTACCCGGTTCATTTTCCTTCAAATTGATTCCTCTCATGGGATTTCGCATATCAATTAGTAGTCCATAGTTCCAAGGGCTTTTTGGTAAGATCTCCCAGTCGACACTTCCTTGATATCCAAAATTGTCATAGTTGATCTTTACGCTCCTGTATTCCTTATCCATTCTCAGTGAAAAATAGAGCGGCCCGCGCAGAAGTGAAACAGAATTATTAAACCTTCTTTCGAATCTTAAATCCATAGGGATCTCCATTGAGATCTGATCTCCGTTTTTCCATCTCTCTTTAAGTTTTATAATACTGTTTTCCTTATAGACAAAGGTTTTATTTTTATAACTGACCTGTACTGAATCTGCCCAGCCAGGGATGCGGAGTTCAATAGGAAATTTAATACTGTTTTCTGTGGAAATGGTAAAAGTGATGAGTCCTCTGAATGGATAATCAGTCTCCTCTTTGATCGTAACTTCATGTCCTTCGCCCACTCTGGCCTTTACTACTGATGGTCCGTAAGCTACAGCTATAAGTCCGTTGTCATTTGTTGCCATCCACATATTCTCAACAAATTTTGGCCAGCCCTGGTGCATATTTGCCAGGCAGCAGGCAAAGTTAGGCATCAGACCATATATGTTTGAATAATCACCATTAGTGCTCCAGTCTCTTTTTGCACCTGATACAATTACCTGGTTTGACTGCTGATCATACTGATGTGCCCAGTAGTCAGGTGTTGTTGTGCCAGGTAAAGCGTTGTATGTCAGTAGTTCCAGCCTGTCAGCCAGGGAATTTTCACCAAAGATTGTAAAAAGCTCACCCAGTGAGAACATGTATTCTACAACTGAACATAGCTCAGTACCCTGTGAAGGACTTTTTCCTGAAAGGTGCTCATCACCCGAAAACCTTCCTCCAGTCTGTCCATGGTGAAGGTCATATTTTTTTATCCCTGCAAATACCGCGTTTTTGTACCTCTCATCTTTCGATTGCTGATACCATAAGCCGGGATATTTTATTGCCATTGCATTATTTACTACATGGGCAGTCAGTCCTACCGGCCCCCAGTTAAGAGGGATTTCTTTGTTAGCAGAGGCTGCGGAATCCCATGGGAAATTTTCATAATAGGTTGTCCAGTCTGAACTGTTTTTCTGGATCGATTCAATTGTTTCGAGGATCCATTTTTCTCCAGTCTGACGGTAAAGCCAGTACCCTGTGACGGCATTTTCCATAGCTCTTACTCCTCTCCAGTCCTTATCTGGCCAATCCGGAGGTGATTCATGGAGATATCTGAAATAGCCAAGTAGTACATTTATTGCATTTGTGTCGCCGGTTGCTTCATAATACTGCATGAGTACTTTATTGGCAACTGCCAGTGGCCATCGATCTTTGTTTTTCTCAGGGCCATACCAGCCAGAATCACTGCTGCTTGCAATAATAGGTGCTATCCATCCCGTAACTTTTTCTTTCAACTTTTCGTCATCGAGCAGGTAGGCAAGAGGCACAAGTCCGTCAAGGAAATATGGTCCACGTTCCCAGGCTTCTCCGTCACCTCCCCGCCATGAAGAATTTACCAGGTCGGGCCAGAATTCATCTATGTGACCTGAGAGACCTTGTGCCTGAGCTTCCATTTGCGACTTCAGCCAGCCCGATGGTTTTACACTCCCCAGCGGCAACTTTATATAAGCATTAGTAAATAATGGTTCCGGATTATTCCTGTAGTTTACGTTACCTTCATGTTTGCTGCAACCATAGATCAACCCCAGAAATAAAATATTTAAAATACAGACATATCTCTTCATGATTTGAAAATGTTATTTACCAAAACCGGTTAAAAGTACAAAAGTAAAAAACTTTCAATTTACTCCGTCTTAATCGAGTTTGCCGGGTTGAGGATTGATGCCTGGTAGGCTTTGTAGCTTACTGTAATAAAGGTTATCAGGACTGTTATTATTGAGGCACCTATAAGCAGCATTGCACTGATATTCGTACGGTAAACATAGTTCTCAAGCCAGTTATGCATAAAATAATATGCAACAGGAATTGCAATTGCAATACCAATAATAACAAGTATGAGGAAATCCCGGGATATTAGCCTTAATATTATACTTTCATTTGCTCCGAAGACCTTTCTTATGCCTATCTCTTTGGTCCGCTGCTCTACCATATAGGATGCCAGTCCAAAGAGTCCAAGGCAGGCAATCAGTATTGCAAGTATTGTGAACAGAGTAAATATCAGCCCGCGTTTTTCATCAGCTTCAAACTGCCTGTTAAATCTTTCTGAAAGATAAGTATATGTAAATGGCTGATCAGGGAAAATATCATTCCAGTTTTTCTCAATATATGCAAGTGTCGGTTGTGTTTCGTTACCACTCAACTTAATGTAAATTATAGCATTAAGCGGCCTGTAAACAAGCATAAGTGATTCAATGCCATTGTACATGCCTGTCTGATGATAATCCTTCATTACTCCAATGACTCTGGCTCGCACAGTGTTTTCATCACCTAAATCAACTTTCTTCCCTATTGGTTCTTTCCAACCCATCCGGTTGGCGAAAGTTTCATTGATCACCACACCAGTAAGGGTGTCAGATGGCATGTCCTCCTGAAAATCACGACCATTAATCATCTTAATTCCCAGAGCATCAACAAAATCATGATCAACTACAGCAAAATTTACCCCTTTCTGGGTCATTCCCTGGTCAGTTTCAACACTGAATATGACTTTCCCTGAACCTTCGCCCACAGGTGAATTTGTTGATGTAACATATTTAATGTTCGGATTTTTAAGCAGAACCTGTTTGAGAACCGGATATTTGCGGATCATATTCCTGTCGTTAAGCTGGAGGCCAATAACATCTTTCTGATCGAATCCCTGATCCATCGTCTTAAGGTGATTTATCTGCCTGAAAACCACAAGTGTACAGACTATCATTATTACCGAAACTGTGAACTGTATAACAACAAGTATCTTCCGAAACATGCTGCCTGCCGATCCCTGGGTTATTTCACCTTTAAGCACTGTGACAGGGCTGAAACGGGAAAGGAAAAAAGCAGGGTAGCTTCCCCCAAGGATACCAACAATAAGGATTATGCCGGTTATTGTCAATAATACAACAGGACTGTATATAATATGAAGATCAAAGGCCTTACCTGCAAGCATATTGAATTTAGGAAGAAGAACAATAAGGAGTATAATGCTTATCAGAAGCGCAATTAACGTGAATACGATCGACTCGGAAAGGAACTGAAGCACCAGCGGGCCCCTTCTCGACCCTACTACTTTCCTGAGGCCAACTTCCCTGGCTCTTCTCGCTGAACGGGCAGTTGCAAGGTTCATATAGTTCATGGAAGCTATCAAGACGAGGAACAAAGCGACAATAGAGAAAATATATACATAGGTAATGCTACCGGTTGGTTTTGGCTCACCTGCATTTGTTGAATACAGGTGAATCCTGGTAAGAGGTTCAAGAATATACTCGATCTTGATTTTCATCGATTCGAAAATTGTTTTCATATATGCATCGTACATCCCCTGGATTTTTGTCTCGAAAGGTTTTATATCAAAATTCTCGGGAAAAAGCAGATAGGTAAATACTCCGAAATTTCCCCAACTACCCAATTGTTTCGGCAGATTATTTCTTGAGGCAACAGCATCAAAACTGAAATGTGAGTTTTCGGGAACATCTTCTATTATACCTGTTACCTCAAAAGTGTTTGTTCCCGTTGTCAGTGTCTTACCTATTGGGTCCAAATCGCCGAAATACCTGGCTGCAATTTTCTCAGTAAGTATTATCTTATTCGGATCAACCAAAGCAGTTTTAACCTCACCCTTAAGTACTTTATAAGTGAAAATATCGAAAAGTGTGGAATCAGCATAAAAAAAGTTCTCCTCGTTAAACTCCTTATCTTCATACTTAAAGAGCGATCGGTTTATTGGTATGAACCTCACAAATGACTGAACTTCGGGATAGTCTTTAACTACCTGCGGGCCAAAAGGGATCTGTGCAACAATCCATGTGAACTGGTCATCAGGCTCTGTTATCTTGGAAGAAACCCGGTAGATACGATCAGCTTTTTCATTGTACCTGTCGTAACTAACTTCATCAGAAACATATATAATCAGAAACAACGCGCTGGTTATTCCGATTGTGAGTCCTATAATATTCAGAAAACTGTAGCCGAAATGTTTCAGTATATGTCTGAATGCGGTTTTAATTAGGTTTTTGAGCATGATGTTGTTTTGGGGGATTGGTTATCAGGTATAAAAATAGATGGAATATTTTTGGTTTAATGACGAAAAAAAGCCATTAACGTTGCATTAACAGTGATTAATTAAATCCTTTCTGAGATTTTTTAACTCTTTGCTCAGAGCCCTGTGTCACTTTCTTCAATTACCTTTATCTGGTCAAACCATGCAACTCCCTGGCCAGGCATGCTGAGGATAAGATTGGTTCTTACTTTTTCTGTTGTATCAGAAGGAATTGTAACAAATGTTACAAATCGCTTCCATTCTTTTTCCGGAACAAACCGGGCAGTTGCAAACTCTCCAAATGATATCTCAGCGTACTGGGGAGAGTTTTTGGTCTCAGGATTATCTGGATGGTCAAATGAGGAATTAAACCTTTGTTCAGGATCTGATTTTGCCCATAGGGAAATCATATATGATGAACCTGCTTTTACCTGGCAGGGGAAAAACCTGATACCTGCACTTGCTCCTTCTTTTGGTGTTACGAGTCTCAAGGAATGGTTTCCATCGAAATATTCCCTTGAATCGGTGAAATAAGTAGCGCCCCTGTCTCCACCGGGTCTGGCATAGCATGCAGTTGGGACTCCCGGGGAAAAGACACTTTCAAACCCTGGATCCTTTATAAGATTATTCCCGCCTGAGGTACTTACCCTGTCTGAAAGATTAAGATCTATCATGTAAGTCTGTGCTCCATATGGCGGTAGATGGTCGTATATCACGCCATCCGAAATAGTAATAGTCCTGTTTTCAAAGAGGACTTTAGCCTTATTACTTACAATACCTTTAATTCTGATTGATGACGCAAGCGGCTCATTTTTCTTGTTCACGGCAATAACAGCAAGTTTTCCCTTATACAACTTTGATGTCACACTAATATTTGATGAATATGATTCTACCTTCAGAGGCTCTTCATCAGAAAGAAGCCATGGGGTTAATTCAGCAATTTCAAGTGCCATTTTCCCGCATTCATTCCATGCCGATGCAGATTTTGGAAAATAGTTTGGTCCAAGACGTATGAAATATTGTATGCCGGTTGATCCATTAATAACCGACTGCCAGGTCATTGATCTTATTTCCTGAAGTGTAGGTTCTCTTTCCCACCATTCACCTCCGCCGAATGCCTGTACCACCATCCATTGTGGTTGCTTTGCCTTGAATTCAGAATGGAGCTCTTTTGCAAGTTTATCAACCATTCCTATCGGAAGGGTTGGGACCGGGTAAGGATCTGCCATTACAATATCAAAAGCATCTGAATATTTCCTTGAAGCCATGAATGGTGCCATGAACACCATTGATATTGGGTGCCATGGGTCTAACTCTTTAATAGTATCATATATTTTCTCAAGAACTTCGGGAGGTATCCTGAATCCGTTAGGTTCATCAGAAATATACCATGCAAGAAGGGCAGGATGATTCATGAAGGCTCTAACTTCAGAAATCAGTCTTCTGTTCTTCTCATCTTCAGGAATAGTATCGGCAGCTGGTCCTGTTGATGCAGAAACTGACAACAGGTTATAATGTACCTTCATTCCGATCTCTGCGCAACGGTCCATATAGGCTTTTCTTTCACTGATTGTCTGCGGATGTATTTTCTGATACGGCGAGATCATATTAAAGCCTTTAACTGCTTCTTCTTCCGGAAGTGCAAGGTTAACAGGGGAGTAGCAGTAAAACCCGAATGGGAAAAATGGCTTCCTGTTTACAATAAGTCCGCCGGTTAGCCTGTCAGTTTTTACTTCATTGGGTTTATAGTTGAGAACAGTGAGTAGTGTATTTGCATAATACTTACTGCCCGGCTTCCAGGCTATAGAAATTTCGGCTTTAATTTTATAGACAGAAGGCTCCGGATTTAGTGAAAAGGGAATGCGCAAAATATATTTTCCCGGTTTTCCTTTCCAGGTTGTAAGTGAATCCTCATCAGATTTGATTGAAATTGATAATTGAGTATTTATTAGTGATGACGGAACATGTAGCAGGAATTCACCGGTTTTTTCATTTGAATAGAAGCTGTACCTGGGGTAAATCCTGAATGATGTAGAGTCTGACGACTGGCATATCAAAGGTTGTGAAATAAGTAATGCTACTGAAAACCATAGCGTTAATAAATATCTCTTGTAGCTCATATGAAATAGTAACTGGAAAATATGTTATACAATCTACTGGTTTTAAAAGTAACATCTTTTGTTGGTAATGAAAAAAGGAAACTAATTATTTCCTTATTCTCTACGAGGAACAGGAAATGGGACCTTCAGGTTTTTGTTACAAGACCGTATGCTCTACGAGCAAAGGGGATTAACAAAATTTTACCGCGTAGCGGTTATGGTATTCTAGAATTAAATGATTAATTCAAATATTTTTCCTCGTAGAGGATATGGAAAATAAAATAATTGATTCAATTCTGCTGAACAATTATTTATTTACCTTTATTTCATCATAAAATAATTTTGTTTCAATAGCATGATGGAACCCGCATGTTCTGATTATTAAAAATTGTGTTTATGTATACAAATACATGCGGGTTTCATGTAACTAATTACTAAAATAATGTCATGAGAAATCTTCTGATATTTTTATTGTTTGGATTCCTGACAATAACTTGTATAAGGAAAGACCAAAAAACTGATGCAAGCCAGGAAGCACCCTCCAGTGAGATCGAGATTATAAATACAGGTAATATCGATTATTCAAAATATTTTGTAGACAAAACGATGCGTCTTGATTATTTCCATACAGGAACTGCAAGCGAAGAGCATTTTGCAATCGATATGGTAGTATCAGACGGTATCTGGAGCGGGAGCAAAAAGATACTTATTGATGCACTTGAACTTGGGCCATATTTTTTTGAAGTTATAGACAGAGATAGCAAAGTCCTTTTATACTCACGTGGTTTTGGAAGTGTATTCGGAGAATGGCAGACTATACCCGAGGCAGGAGAGGTTTGGGGGACTTTTCATGAATCTTTGAGATTTCCATGGCCAATGAAGCCTGTCACAGTAATCATAAGGAAGCGTAACAGTTCAAATACATTCAGTACAGTATGGACAACAAACATTGATCCTGCTTCAAGACAGGTGAATCCTGCTGAACTGGTGCATTCTGAAAAGGTATTTACCATTGCTGAAAATGGTCCTGCTGACAAAAAGGTAGATCTGGTAATCCTTGGAGACGGGTATACCAGGGAGGAGATGGGAAAATTCAGAGAAGATGCTGAAAGGCTTTCAGGTTTCCTGATGAGTACGAAACCTTTCAGCAACCATGCTTCAGAATTTAATATCAGGGCTATAGAAACACCTTCACCTGGTTCAGGTGTAAGCAAACCACATCACGGTGTCTTTAAAAGGACCCCATTGGCAGTTCATTACAGCAGTTTTGATTCTGAAAGGTATGCACTTACATACGATAACAAAACTATCAGGAACCTTGCATCAGCAGTACCTTATGATATAATGGTCATTCTGTTGAATGAAAGGACCTACGGAGGCGGAGGTATTTATAATCTGTATACAACAGTATCAAGCGATAACAGTTTTGCAGAGTACATAATGATACATGAAATGGGTCATCATATTGCTGCCCTTGCCGATGAATACTATACCTCCTCTGTGGCCTATGAGATGCCTGAAATAAAGGTTGAACCATGGGAAACCAATATTACTGCACTTTTTGATAAAAATAACCTTAAATGGAAAGATCTTCTGGAACCAGGTACTCCGGTTCCCACACCCTGGAATAAGGATGAATTTGATAAAGCAGGATATGCTATCCAGAAGGAAAGGGATAGTATAAGAGCTGCAATGTTGCCGGAAACTGTTATGGAAGATCTTTTCAGACGCCAGTTGAAGCAGGAGGACGGGTATTTTTCAAAAGAGCTCTATCGTGATAAGGTCGGAGCCTTTGAGGGAGCAGGATATATGTCAAAGGGATTGTACCGCCCGCAGATCGATTGTATAATGTATACCCGACACCTTGAATTCTGCAAGGTTTGCAGCCGGACAATAGAAGATGTGATAAGTCAGTATGTATATTAATGGCACAACGGCACAATGGCACAACGGCGCAACGGCGCAAAGGCGCAAAGGCACAGAGGCACAGAGGGTGAGGCGGTTAATAAAAATAAGTGGTGGGTAATGGAGGAAAATAAAAGGGATTAGAATGATTAATAATATATCTGATAATAAGACTTTTGATAATGTTGACTATTCAGGTAAAGACCTGTCAGGAAGTGAATACGACAGCTGTACTTTCACCAATTGTAATTTCTCTCAGTCCAATCTTACAGAAACGGATTTTATTGATTGTGTTTTTGAATACTGTGATTTTTCACTTGTGAAGTTCAGTGAAACAACACTAAGAGATGTAAGTTTTAAAGAGTGTAAGCTTGTTGGTGCTGATTTCAGCCTCTGCAAGGACTTTTTACTCTCATTCTCCCTTGAAAGATGCTCTCTTGATTACACATCTTTTCAAAAGAAAAAAATTAAATCAACTCTTTTCAGAGATTGCTCAATCAGGGAAGCTGATTTTTCTGAAGCTGACCTTACAGGCTCATTATTTATCAAATGCGATCTAGAAAGGGCTGTATTCAATAACTGCTTGCTTGAAGAAGCCGATTTCAGTTCATCAGTAAATTATTCAATCAATCCTGAGAAGAACAGGATAAATAAGGCCCGGTTCTCATTGAATGGATTGCCAGGTCTGCTGGATAAATACAATATCATAATTGAATAATTATCTTACAAAACACTATATTGTAAAAAGCTTAATATTTATTTAAAATGGCAGATAAAGAGAGATTTAATAAGCCCATGATAGGTGCGCTGCTGTCAATAAGTGCCCCTCAGGTTGCAGAGATAATTGCCCTGGCAGGATTCGACTGGGTTTTCATCGATATGGAACATTCTGCAATGTCACTGGAATCTGTTCAGAATGCCATTCAGATCATGGAAGGTAAAGTACTTACCATTGTTAGAGTGCCTGCAAATGATGAAGTTTGGATAAAACGTATCCTTGACACTGGCTGCGACGGCATTCTTGTACCAATGGTGAACAGCGCTGATGAAGCAAAGCGCGTTGTACAGGCTTCAAAATATCCACCTGAAGGACGTAGAAGCGTTGGACTTGCCAGAGCGCACAAATACGGAGCTACATTTAGTGAATATGTTGCAAAAGCGAACAGCGAACTTATAGTAATTATCCAGTGTGAGCACAAAGAGGCGGTAAGAAATTTTGATGAAATACTAAAAGTAGACGGGATAGATTCTGTATTCATAGGGCCATACGATCTGTCTGCAAGTATGGGACTTACAGGTCAGATTACTCATCCTGATGTTATTGCCTCAATCAGGCTGGTTAAGGAAAAGTGCAGAATGGCGGGCAGACCATACGGCATCTTCAGCATGAACAAGGAAACATTGAAAAATGAAATTAAGGAGGGATGTACATTTCTGTTAAGCGGAGTTGATGCTAACTTCCTTCTCAATGCATTTACTGGCCACCTAAAAGAGCTGAAATAGGCTCAGGCAAATTATCTGAATATTATATTAACACTGTGTTCTTCTTCAACTGGCTGCCCGTTTTCTGTTGCCGGAATCCAGGAGGGTCCCTCTTTTAACAACCTTTTTGCCTCGCGTGAATATGCCTGCCCCGGACTTTCAAGTATCTTAATATTTGTCAGGCTGCTGTCAGGATTAACAACAAAACTTATAATTACAACAAGCTCTGTTTTATTATTATTCCGGATTTGACGAATGTTCTTTTCAATATAAATGTTGAAACTATCGATACCTGTAATAGGTTGAGGAAGAGTGTGTCCGGTAAGCGATATGCTCTTTGCTGCAATTGGTGCGGAAACACCTGCCACTCTTGACCTTTCCATCTTTCTTTCTGATTCCCTTATTTCTGCCAAAGAATTATCATCTTCAAGTGCAGCTGTAATTTCTTTATCTGCCTGCCTCTCTTCCTCATCCTTCATTTCAGCAGATATGACTGATTCCTGAAGTTCAGGTGCAGTGGGTGAGGGGCTTATAGCGGAAGGAGGAGCTTCTGGTTTCGGAGTTTTTTTCATTTCACCTGCCAGACCGATTTTATCACTTTTGTCAATTATAGGTTCAGATGCGGCAATATCCAGCGTAGTCTCAGGTTTATGAAAATCATTTTTGCTGAGCATAATTTCCTGTTCCGGGTTTCGGTTTAAGAAAATGACAGATATAGTGACCAGCACGGCAACTGCAGCAGCTATACGGTAATAAAATGCATATGATCTTTTTCCGGTTCTCCTGACAATCTTTTTTCTCAGTGCAGACAGGTCCTTTTCTGCTTCTTCAGAAGATATCATCGAAAATCCATCTGATGCATCCTCAGCAAAAGGATCTTTCTGGAGCTCTCTCTCAAAGACATTTCTCTCTTTTCCTGTCATCTTACCATTTTTGTACCTGAAATAGTCATTGCTGTCTAAGGTCTTATGTTCCCTGTTCCTGTTCATTTTTCTCTTCAAGACAAATTTTCAGATTTCTTTTTGCATTCTGAAGATAGCTCTTCACCTTATTCTCATCGAGACCCTTAGTTGATGCAATCTCTTTATAGCACTTGTTCTCAAAATAAAACAGCAGAATACATTCTTTTTGTTCCTTCTTTAAATTATCGATACAATCCGACAGTTTCTTATCTATGTCTGTTCTGTCTTCATCAATAGGATGTATCGAATAGCTGTTTTCCATAAAAATTACCGGATCATTTAACCATTCATCAAATCTTTCTTTTTTCGATTTTTCTGATCTCAGCTGCATAAGGCAATAATTTTTTGTTACTACATGCAGCCAGCTCCTGAAATTTTCAATCCTCTGTTTCGGGATTTCTGAAATGAGTTTCTCAAATATCTGCATTACGGCATCTGACGATTCTTCCCTGTTTTTAAGGTACTTGAGGCAAACGCCATATACCAGGGGCATGTACCTGGTATACAAGTCGCCAAGAAGATCAAGATCCCCTGAAAGTGTAAAATGAGAGATTAGTTCTTCATCACTCCTGTACTTATCCCGTTTTGGAATTTTAAATAACAATGATCCCGATTCATTAATAACCATAAAGATAGGTGAATTGTAAAAAAGTATTAGTGCGTTTATGGAATTTAAAAAGTTCGTGCATCCTAAGGGAAATGTTTAACTAAAAATTAATGTCATGAAAACAATTTTATCAGTTATTTTAATAGTGATTCCGGCGGCAATAATGTTTGCCTTTACTGAATCTGCAACTATCAAAGGAAAGGTAACAGATACCAATGGTCAGCCATTGGCGGGTGTAACCATAAAATCAAAACCGGGATCTGTTTCTTCCGTTACCGATTACAGCGGTTTATACAAAATTGTTATTGGGAAAGAGGCAATGAAGCTCGAGTTTTCAATGCCTGGCTATAAGACAGTTACCGAAAACATTGGCGGAAGAACCATAATCAATGTACAGATGAAACCGGAAACTGTTAAGGTTGACGATTCTGCCCCTTCAAAGTACGATAAGAGAAGAGATTACGAGGCAAAGTCTCTTGGTATGGCTGTTGCTGCCCCATATGCTGCTATGTCATATGAATCCCATCGTTCATTTCCTCGGTATAATAATGATTTCAACACCGAAGGCTATGCATCAGTTAATGAAAGCGGATTTAAAGTTGTAATGAACAATCCACTTTCAACATTTTCAATTGATGTGGATAATGCATCATATTCCAATATAAGAAGGTACATCAATATGGGACAGCTTCCACCTGCTGATGCCGTAAGGATAGAGGAGATGATAAACTATTTCAAATATGATTACCCTGAACCTTCGGGAGAACATCCATTTTCCTTGTTTACTGAGATGGCTGCATGTCCCTGGAACAGGAATCATCAACTGCTACATGTAGGGCTAAAGGGAAAAAGCATTGACAAATCTGCTCTTCCTCCTTCTAATATAGTATTTCTAATTGATGTTTCAGGATCGATGAATGCCCCCAATAAGCTCCCTTTGCTTAAGTCTGCTTTTGCTTTGCTGGTAAATGAACTGAGACCACAGGACAGAGTCGCAATAGTAGTTTATGCAGGTGCAGCAGGTCTGGTACTGGAATCTACTCCGGGAAACAAAAAGGAAAGAATTATGGCCGCTATCGACAACCTCGAAGCAGGTGGCTCAACCGCAGGAGGAGCTGGACTTAAACTGGCTTATGCCGAAGCCCGCAAAAACTTCATAAAAGGTGGAAATAACAGGATTATTCTGGCTACAGATGGTGATTTCAATGTTGGGGAATCGAGCAATGGAGGCATGGAACGGCTTGTCGAGGAAAAAAGGGAAGAGGGCGTCTTTATTACTGTACTGGGATTCGGTATGGGAAATATTAAGGACGACAAGATGGAGATTATAGCTGATAAAGGGAACGGTAATTATTCCTATATCGACAATCTCCAGGAGGCAAGGAAAGTTCTGGTACGTGAATTTGGAGGAACCCTTTTCACAATTGCGAAGGATGTCAAGTTCCAGATAGAGTTTAATCCTGCCAAAGTTCAGGCATACAGACTTATAGGGTATGAGAACAGACTTCTTAATGATGAGGATTTCAATGATGACAGGAAAGATGCAGGTGAAATGGGGTCGGGACATAATGTTACCGCACTCTATGAACTGATACCTGCAGGATCGGATGAGAGGCTACCTTCTGTTGATCCGCTTAAATATCAGCAATCCGATAAAAGGATTTTAAAAGTAAATACAAATTCATCAGAATATCTTACCATAAAACTTCGCTATAAGAACCCTGAAGGAAACAGCAGTATATTATTCGATAAACCTGTTACAGGGCCTGTAAAAAGTATTGATGGTGCCTCTGATAATTTAAGGTTTGCTGCTGCGGTATCGGAATTTGGCATGATACTCCGTGATTCGGAATTCATTGGTAATGCAACTCTTGAAGGAGCTGCAAGTCTTGCAGGATCAGCAAGAGGTGAGGATGAAGATGGTTACAGGGCCGAATTAATACGTCTTATTAAGACTGTAAAAGATATGAAGACCTTTGCGAAAAAGGAATAAAACAGGTTTCAATAAATGTCTTCTCCGTAGTTGTCTTTCTGATATTAAATTAACTTTAAAGATTGCTGCGGAGGGGACATTTTCTTTCAAAATAAAAGCAAAGAAATGATTTGATTTGATTTGATGAATGCAGCATGATGAGGTTTTATTAAGTCCTTAATTCGTAATTCAGAAAACCCTAACATAACCTGAAATGTTAAAAAATTTCTTTATAAATGCGATCCGCACAATGAAAAAACAGCGCGGAAATGTCCTTTTAAATGTCGGAGGCCTTACGATTGGTTTAGCAAGTTTCCTTTTTATTTCATTGTATGTCATTAATGAGCTTAGCTACGATAAGTTTCATGATAATTATGAGAATATATACAGAGTTAAGATTATTGGTCGTATGTCAGGGAGTACCCTTGATCAGGCTATTACTGCAGCTCCTATGGCAAGTGCCATAATGAATGACTACCCTGAGGTACTTGTTGCAACAAGGGTCAGAAGGCTGGGGGCCTGGCTTATAAGATATGAGGAGAACAGATTTAACGAGGAAGGAGTGCTATTTGCAGATTCAACATTTTTCAGAGTTTTTGATTTCAAACTTCTTAAAGGAGATCCCCAGACAGCTTTAGTCCGACCAAAGTCAATAATACTTACTGAGGAATATGCAAAGAAATATTTCGGGAAGAAGGATCCCATGGGACAAAGAATGAGTGTAGAGGCTGATACTAACCTTTATACAGTAACAGGTGTTGTCCAAAATGTTCCCGACAATTCACATATTAAATTTGATATCCTGGCTTCGATTAGCTCATATCCGGGAATGGCTAACAATCAACAGTGGGTAAGCCATAATTTTTATACATATTTAGTTCTGAATCCTGAAACAGATAAGGACAGGCTGCAGGTAAAATTTCAGGAGATTGTCATAAAATATGTTGGTCCACAACTGCAGGAGTTCCTTGGTTTTTCAATAGATGATTTCAGAAAGGCAGGAAATGATTTTAGTTATATTCTTGAACCACTTAAAGATATCCATCTTAAAGGAGCAACCCAGTACACACTGGAGCCTAACGGATCGCTCACCACAGTTTATATCTTTGCAGTAATTGCATTTCTCATCCTGATAATTGCCATAATCAATTATGTCAATCTGGCAACGGCTAAATCAGCAAGCAGAGCCAAAGAGGTTGGCATCAGAAAAGTATCAGGTGTCAACAAATCAGGGCTGGTCACTCAATTTCTTGGAGAATCTTTATTAATCGTAACGTTTGCTGCAATACTGGCAGTTTTATTAGTATATGCTCTAACTCCTTCTTTTAATTATCTCATTGGGAAAAGTTTATCTGTCTCACTGTTTGACAGTTATTCAGGTATCTTGTCTATTGTTTCACTGATTTTAATCGTAGGGATATCTGCTGGTTTTTATCCTGCATTTGTTCTGGCATCGTTCAACCCGATCGAGGTGCTGAAAGGAACCTTGAACCCGGGATCAATGTCAAAAAGTCTGAGAGGATTACTTGTGGTAATCCAGTTTACTGTTTCAATTGTGATCATAATAGGTTCAATTATTGTCTATAACCAGTTGAATTTCATGACAAAGAAGGACCTTGGATTCGATAAGGAAAATTTGATAATTATACGTAGGTCGGACTCATTCTACAAGCAGATGAAATCTTTCCGCGATCAGGTGCTTCAAATCCCTGGTGTTGAAAAAGTCGGGTTTTCAATAGACGTTCCTGGTATTGATTTCAGTAACAATGCTTTTTTTAGAGATGATGATCCTGATAAAAATACATACCTTATAAATCAAACCTGGGTAAGCTTTGACTTTCCTCAGACCTTGGGTGTTAGTCTTGTTGCAGGCAGGTTCTTTTCGACAGAATTTGGTACTGATTCATCGGCAGTGCTTATCAATGAAGCTGCTGTTAAGTCGTTAGGGTTAACTGATCCTGTTGGTAAATATATACTTAAACCCAGTAGACCTCAACAGTTTAGAAAACTGGAGATTATTGGTGTTATGAAGGATTTTAATATAGAATCAATGCATAAAGCCATAACCCCTGTATGTTTTACAGTCCTTTATGAGAGTCAGGGCGATCAGTATGCCACGGTAAGAGTTTCGGGCAAGAATGTTGCATCAACTGTCAGGGAAATAGAGAAAACCTGGCAAGCTTTTACTACCAGACAGCCCTTTCAATATGATTTTTTCTCTGATATGTGGAATAACATGTATGCATCTGAGATGAAAACAGGGAAGATATTTATTATCTTTTCTCTGCTGGCTATCCTTATAGCATGTCTGGGTTTGATAGGTCTTGTGACATATATCACAAATAAGCGCACCAGAGAGATAGGAATCCGGAAAACCTACGGGGCTTCAAATAAAACAGTGCTCAACCTCCTTTCAACAGAGGTTATCTATCTTATCCTCGGATCGTCAATAATTGCTTATCCGATTGCATATTTTGGTTCAAGATACTGGCTTGAAGGATTTGCTGATAAGGTAAGCATAAGTCCGCTCATTTATATAGCTGCAACTTTAATAGGGCTTTTAATAGGCTGGTTATCAATAAGCTATCAGACAATTAAGGCGGCTAATTATAATCCTGCAAAAGCTCTCAGGATTGAATAGTAATGGTTAGCAAAAGGTATCATAATTTTAATTTTTTCATTGGAGAGGATAGTTAATATTATCCGATATCCAGGACTATATCATTGATATATTGAATTGCTTTATATATTTGCAGGTTCAAGTTTCAGATTTAATATGAAGACAGAAAATGGCAGAAAGAGTTATTATGCATCTGCTACGAGAGCATCGAGTGATGAGATTTTAAATGAGAGAGAGTTAATTGCCTCGCAGAAACTGTTTGCTGGACTATTCGGTGCCCTTTCCGGTGTCAGTGCAATTATTAATGAAAACAGGCAGATAGTTTTTACTAATGCAGGATTCCTTGAAATGCTGGGAATTAATAGTATTGAACCAATCCTTGGCAAAAGATTGGGGGAGGCGATATCATGTGCCAATTCAGATATAGGTACAGCAGGTTGCGGGACATCTGAAGCATGCAGATATTGTGGTGCTGTAAATGTAATTCTTGAGAGCATCAGAAACAATACCAGAGTAACCAGCGAGGCAAGGATTTTGGCTCAAGCAGAAGGTAAGCTGAAGAGCTGGGATCTCAAAATCACTTCCTCTCCTGTAAAATTAAATGGTGATGTTTTTTATGTTCTTTCGTTACAGGATATAAGTAGCGAAAAAAAGCTACAGGCTATAGAAAGAGTATTTTTTCATGATCTGTTAAATACTGCAGGCGGACTAAACGGACTGCTTACTATGCTGAAGATGGGTGTGAACGCCCTGGAGTCTGATGATTTGATCAGAAAATCGGAGGAAGCAAGCCAGGTCATTCTTGAGGAAATAATGTCATACAGTCAACTGCGGGCTGCTGAAAATGGAGATATGCATGTTAAAGTTGAAATGGTCAATTCATTGGGACTTCTTGAATCCTCTATAAGTAGAATAGCCTTTCATGAGGTTGGTCAGGACAAGAGAATTGAAATAACAGAATACTCTGCCAGCATAGATTTCGAAACTGACAGATTATTGCTTCAGCGAGTAATAATAAATCTTCTGAAAAATGCACTGGAAGCCACTTCTGCTAAAGGAGTGGTAAAGGTATCAGTTATTGATCTGAACAGTAAACTGGTTTTTTCTGTTCAGAATGAGGGCATTATTCCGGAAGGTGTCAGGATGCAGATATTCCAGAGATCTTTTTCCACAAAGGATAGTACGAGGGGAATAGGCACTTATAGTGTGAAACTTGTAACAGAAAACTACCTTAACGGCAAAGTGAATTTCATCAGTAATGAAACTGAAGGAACCATTTTCAAAGTGGAACTTAATAAGTTATGGCAATAAATTCCAGACCGGTTTATATTTTTTTCAGATAACTGTCTATTTCCCTTGCCACTTTTCTCCCTGAAGCAATAGCATTGACTACAAGGCTGGCACCACTTGTTGCATCTCCGGCGGCAAAGAATTTATGGCGGCTAGTCATGTGATTTTCGTCGATCTTAATATTTTTTCTCATGTTTAAATCAATACCTGATCCGGTTATAAGCCCTTCAAGTACAGGGTGAACGAATCCCATAGCAAGCAGTACAAGATCAGCCTCAATGATCCTTTTGGAATCTGCAACAGGTTCCATCACATATTTCCCATCAAGGCTTTTCCAGATAACATCTTCAACCTCCACTCCGCTGACTTTGAAATTATTGCCAATAAATCTTATTGAGGATACATTCCAGAATCTTTCGCATCCCTCTTCATGTGATGATGAAGTTTTAAGAACCTTCCCAAAAAACGGCCATGGATTATCTTCGGTTCTCTCTGCAGGAGGTTTTGGAAGAATCTCAATCTGCCAGACTCTTGCTGCTTTTTGACGTATTGAAGTTCCGACGCAGTCTGACCCTGTGTCGCCTCCACCAATTACCAGGACATTTTTACCTTCGGCATTGATAGGATTGTCAGATGCATCGATCTCACCTGAGTTAACCCTGTTTTGAAGAGTAAGAAAGTCCATTGCAAAATGAATACCGGAAAGGTCTCTTCCTTCAATCATCAGGTCACGCGGATGACCTGCACCAATTGTAATACAAATGGCATCAAATTGTTTTTCAAGTTCTGCTGCTGTTATATCCCTTCCTATTGTCACCAAAGTCTTTACATTAACACCCTCTTTTATCATAAGGTCGATACGTCTGTCAATGGTATACTTGTTCAGTTTGAAGTCGGGTATACCGTATCGCAGTAAGCCTCCCGGCTTATTATCCTTTTCAAACAGGGTTACAGTATGACCCGCCTGATTTAAAAGATCTGCAGCCGCCATACCTGAAGGGCCACTACCTATCACTGCAACTTTTTTTCCTGTTCTATTTTCCGGAATAACAGGTTTAATATATCCCTCAGAAAAAGCGCGTTCGACAATAGCAACTTCGTTTTCGCGGATTGTAACAGGGTCATTATTTATATTAAGCACACAGGCATGTTCGCAACTTGCCGGGCATATCCTTCCTGTAAATTCAGGGAAGTTGTTTGTTGCCGCAAGTCTTTGATATGCTCCTTTCCAGTCACCTTTATATAAAAGATCATTCCACTCGGGAATAAGGTTATCCACAGGGCAGCTCCAGTGACAGAATGGTATCCCGCAATCCATACACCTTGCGGCCTGCAGCATACGATCCTCGTTGTTAAGTATCTGCTCCACCTCACTATGGTCGCGGATTCTCTCATTAACAGGTCTGTTTCCTGCGTCTTTTCTCTTTATCTTTAGAAATCCTGTTATATCAGCCATATTTTTTTAGTTCAAAGTTCAAAGTTCAAAGCATCGCCCGCCGAAGCATTGCGAAGGTGGGTTCAATGTTCAATGTTAGAAGCTCAACTTGCACTTATCTCAAGGTCGAGCTCTACTCCGGCTATTTTTTGCTTCAGCTCTTCAAGTTTCTGTTCCTGCAGCACCTTCTTATAGTCGTAAGGGATAACCTTAATAAACATTGGTAAATACTGGTTAATATCATCCAGTATCATTTTTGCTTTTGCACTTCCGGTGTAATTATAGTGTGCTGTAATAAGGCTCGTTAGCTCCTTAACGTCGCTGGATTCATCTACCAAAGAAAGTTCAACCATTCCCATATTACAGTAATAATCAAAATTACCTTTCTCATTGAGTACATAAGCGATTCCTCCGCTCATACCTGCAGCGAAATTGCTTCCTGTTGTACCGAGAACTACAACTCTGCCTCCTGTCATATATTCACAGCAATGGTTTCCAACACCTTCAACAACGGCTATTGCACCGCTATTCCTTACTGCAAATCTTTCTCCGGCAACTCCGCATATAAATGCCTCTCCTCTTGTAGCTCCATATAGAGTCGTATTTCCAATAATAATGTTTTTGTCTGGCGCAAATATTGAACCTTCTGGTGGAACTACAATGATCCTACCGCCTGATAATCCTTTGCCAAGGTAGTCATTTGAATCACCTTCAAGATGAAGTTCAATTCCTGGAGACAGGAACGCTCCAAAGCTTTGTCCTGCTGATCCTTTTAACCTGCATTTGATAGTCCCGTCCGGTAATCCTTCACGTCCGTGAATTTTTGTGATCGCTCCTGAAAGCATTGCCCCGGTTGTCCTGTCTGTATTACGTATATCTCTTTCAATCTCAACAGGTTGTTTTTCCTTAATTGCATTTTCAGCAGCGGAAATAAGTTCATTATCAAGCAGGTTAATAAGTTTGTTTTCCTGTTTTTCAACGCAATGCAAAGCGTTTTCAGATGATTCGGCCGGCATTGCAAGGAGGCCTGAAAGATCGAGGTTTCTGATCTTCCAGTGGTCGATATCATAATTTCTTTCCAGCAGATCAGCCCTTCCTATTACATCATCCATTTTTCTAAAGCCCAGCTCAGCAAGATTTTCGCGGACCTCTTCTGCAAGAAATCTGAAGAAGTTAACAAGGTAATCAGCTTTGCCGGCGAATCGTTTGCGAAGTTCTTCATTCTGGGTAGCAACACCCACCGGACAGGTATTAAGATGACACTTTCTCATCATAACACAGCCTAATACTATCAGCGAGCTTGTGGCAAAACCAAATTCCTCTGCACCCAGCAGAGCTGCAATAATTATATCCCTGCCGTTCTTGAGCTGACCATCAGCCTGAAGCATTACTTTACGACGGAGATTATTCATGACAAGTGTTTGCTGTGTCTCTGCAAGTCCGAGTTCAAGAGGCAGTCCTGCATGTTTTATAGAAGACGACGGACTGGCACCTGTCCCTCCTTCATAACCGCTAATTGTTATAAGGTCAGCTCCTGCTTTAGTAACACCAGCTGCAATAGTTCCAACTCCTGTCTCGGAAACCAGTTTAACACTGATTTTTGCAGCCGGGTTAACATTTTTAAGATCAAATATTAGTTGTGCAAGATCCTCAATTGAATAGATGTCATGGTGGGGAGGGGGAGATATAAGTGTAATGCCTGGTATCGAATACCTTGTTTTAGCAATGATTTTATCGACCTTATGACCCGGAAGTTGTCCTCCTTCTCCCGGTTTAGCTCCCTGAGCGATCTTGATCTGTATTTCATCAGCATTAACGAGGTAATTTGTAGTAACACCGAATCTGCCGCTTGCTACCTGCTTAATTGCACTTCTGACTGAATCGCCATTTTCTAAGGGCTTAAACCTTACAGGGTCTTCTCCTCCCTCTCCTGTATTGCTTCTGCCACCGATCCTGTTCATTGCAATCGCCAGAGTTTCATGAGCCTCCCTGCTTATTGATCCATATGACATGGCACCCGTAACAAAACGTCTCATTATTCCCTCAGCAGGTTCAACCTCTTCGACAGGTATAGGGTTGGACTTTATTTTGAGCAAACCTCTTATGAAACCAGGTTTTACATTATCCCTGTCAACAAGTTTAGAATATTCCTTGAACTTACTGTAATTACCTGTTCTTGTACTCCATTGAAGAAGTGAGATTGTTTCAGGATTCCATCCATGGTGTTCTCCGTATTTCCTGTATGAATACACCCCTTCTGTACGTAAATCAGGCTGTTTCTCAGCACTGAAAGCTTTTCTGTGCTGGATGAGAAGCTCTTCTGTTATTTCATTCATACCGATTCCGCCTATCCTTGAGTTTGTACCGGCGAAATATTTGTCAATTACGTCCTGGTGTATCCCGATTGCCTCAAAAATCTGCGATGAACGGTAACTTCTCAGGGTGCTGATACCCATTTTGGACATAATCTTGAGGATGCCTTTATTTATTGAATTTATATAGTTTTCCTCAGCTCTCTGGTAATCAAGCTGTATCTCCTTCCTTTTTACGAGCTGGTCGATGACTGCAAAGCTCATATATGGATTGATCATGCTTGCACCGTATCCGAAGAGAAGTGCAAAATGCATTACTTCACGCGGTTCGGCAGATTCAACAACAATATCTATCTGCATCCTCTTCCTTGTTTTTATAAGGTGATGATGCACTGCAGAAACGGCCATCAGTGACGGTATAGGTGCGAGTTTTTCAGTTATTCCCCTGTCAGAAAGAATCATATAGTTATTTCCATCATCCACCGCTTTCTCTGCATCAAGACATAGCTGATCTACAGCATTTTGCAGAGATTCAGCGCCTCCTGATGAATCAAAGTGAAGCTTAAGGTTAGCAGCTGCGAATCCTTTGTATCGCAGGTTTTTAACTACCTGAAAATAGGTGTTTGTTACTACCGGATTCTTAAACCTTACCAGCTTAACATGGTCAGGTGATTTGTCGAGAATGTTCTGTTGTAAAGAGCCCAGATAACCAGACAGCGTCATTACGAGCTCTTCCCTGATATGATCAATAGGTGGATTGGTCACCTGAGCAAAAAGCTGCTTGAAGTAGTTAAATAATCTATAGGGTTTTTTCGACAGAACAGCAATAGGAACATCATTGCCCATTGAACCGATTGGTTCTTTGCCTGTTGCAGCCATCTCCTTGATTAGTTTATCGCTATCTTCAAGTGAGTAGTTGAATGAAGTAATATACTTTTCGTACTGGTCTCCCATGTCTGGCGATTCCTTAAGGCCTGTCTCAATCTCTTCAAGAGTGACCATATTTTGTTTTATCCATTCACCATATGGGAATTCGTTGGCAAGTTTTGCTTTAAGCTCTTCATCATAGAAAATTATTCCTTCCACAGTATCTACCAGCAGCATTTTCCCTGGTTTCAATCTCCCTTTTTCCCTGATCTCCGATGCAGGAAATGACTGTACTCCGGTTTCTGAACCCATGACAATGAGATCACTTGTTGTAATCAGATACCTGGACGGTCTTAATCCGTTCCGGTCAAGCATACCACCTATGTATCTGCCATCCGAAAAGATTAGTGATGCAGGGCCGTCCCATGGTTCAAGGAAAGTGGAATGGTAGAGGTAAAAGGATCTTAACTTATTTGAAATTGGATTTTTTGAATTGAAAGATTCAGGAATAAGAACTGACATTGCATATGGCAATGATTTTCCACTCATTAGCAGAAACTCAAGTACATTATCAAGTGAAGCCGAATCGCTTTTTCCTGGTTCAATCACAGGATAAAGTCTTGAGAGATCTCCCAGCTTATCCGATTTCAGAATCGACTCCCTTGCCTCCATCCAGAATCTGTTTCCTTTGATAGTATTTATTTCTCCATTATGGCCAAGAACTCTGAATGGTTGAGCAAGATCCCAACTTGGAAATGTGTTTGTACTGAAACGTGAATGAACCAGGGCTATTGCACTTTGAAGTCTTTCATCCGTAAGGTCCAGGAAGTAGTCCCTTAATTGCATTGAAGTAAGCATGCCTTTATATACCAGTACTTTAGTTGAAAGTGAAGGGATATAGAAGAAGCTTTTCTCTTTAATATCAGAATTTCTGATTGTATTTTCTGTTCTTTTCCTGATTATATAAAGTTTACGTTCCAGTTCATCCTGCGAAATATCTGACCCAAGGAGTACCTGAATAATATTTGGTTCAGCTATTCTTGCAATTTCACCGATAACTTTGCTGTTTCGTGGAACATCCCTGAAACCAATAACATTTACACCTTCTTCTTCTATTATTTTCAAAAAGATGTCACGACAACTGGCTGCATCTTCATTATTCTGAGGAAGGAATATCAGTCCCGTTCCAAACAGCCCTGCCGGAGGCAGAGCATATCCCTGAATAAGGTAGAAGTCGCGAGGAACCTGGATTAATATTCCGGCTCCATCACCGGTCTTTTTGTCAGCTCCCTCGGCTCCCCTGTGTGTCATGTTCTCAAGAACCTCAAGACCCTTTATGATTATAGAATGAGATTTTCTGCCCTTAATGTGAGCTACAAATCCAATTCCACAATTATCATGTTCAAACTCCTCCCGGTATAACCCTTGAATTGCCGGCCGTTCCTTTTTAATCATTTTTCGATCCATTTTTATACAAAAAAAACCGTTCTCTTTATATCTGGAGAACGGTTATCCCTATTTGATTATGTAAACCATCCTCATACATTGCCAGGTAACCTGGGAATAAGAGTCAGAATCCTTATTGCACTATTAAAAAACATGTCTGAATGTTAATTTTGTGCAAATATAATATATTATCTTTTAAATTATCGTATAAAACTTACAGGAAATTAATGAAACATTAAAATATCTCATAAAAGTTTTCAACTTGTAAATTAACAATTGGATGCTGCATTCAGACATCTGCTTAATAACTGACCCTAATTCTCATATTTATTATTACATTGGCATTATAAAATGCTGCCGGATTATACCGAAGGGACATTTATTGTATTGATAATGGAAAATCCAAAAAATCTGATAATCGTAATTTTCGGAGCTTCCGGAGATCTTACATCAAGGAAACTTATGCCTTCCATATTTTCTCTGAAAACGCAAAATCTTCTTCCTGAAAGATTTGCTGTGATCGGAACTGGGAGAACGGGTATTATACCGGAGGATTTCAGGAAGAAGATTCGTGATTCCATAAATAATTATTCTGAAGAAGATGTTGATAAAGAGAAAGTTAGGATGTTTGTTGAAAATCTATATTATATTTCAATAGATAATTCGAATGCCGGGGATTTTATTAGGTTAAGAAACTACATTTTTGATATCGACAAGAGTTATGGAATTAGCGGCAACTATATTTTTTATATGGCAACGCCTCCTCTTTTATATGAACCGATTTCCATAAATTTATCAGAGGCCGGACTGACAGATCAGTCAGATGGATTCAGGCGTGTAATTATTGAAAAACCATTTGGATATGATTTGGAAACGGGTAGAAAACTTAACCAGACACTTCACGAACTTATATCTGAGGATCAGATATTCAGGATCGATCATTATCTGGGTAAAGAGACAGTTCAGAATCTCCTGGTAACAAGATTTGCAAATGGTCTGTTTGAGCCTTTGTGGAATAGAAATTATATTGACCGCATCGAAATAACTTCATCAGAAAATATAGGTGTTGAAGACCGCGGAGGTTATTATGATGCTTCCGGTGCTTTACGTGATATGGTTCAGAATCATCTTTTGCAAATGGTTGGCCTTACTGCTATGGAACCACCTTCGTCACTTGATTCCGATGCAATACGAAATGAGGTTCTGAAAGTTTTCCAGTCACTTCAGCCCATAAAGGAAGAGGATGTCCCATTACAGGTTATACGAGGACAGTATACCGGCTCAATGATCAGGGGAGAATGTGTTACAGGTTACAGGCATGAGAAAGGAGTTGCCCGAAACTCGAGAACGGAAACATATGTTGCAATCAAGTTTTATATAAATAACTGGAGATGGGGCGGAGTACCTTTTTATATAAGAACCGGTAAGCGTTTACCTACGAGGGTTGCTGAGATAGTGATACATTTTAAGCCCACACCACATCATCTTTTTCGACGTGAATTTGGTAAACTTTCTGCTAACCAGCTTATTATACGTATTCAGCCTGATGAAGGAATACTGCTTAAATTTGACATGAAGGAGCCTGGAGCAGGCTTCAATGTAAAGAATGTAAATATGGATTTCCATTATAAGGATCTTGCAAATATAAGAGTACCATCAGCTTATGAACGTCTGCTATATGATGTTATGATTGGTGATTCAACACTTTTTTCACGTGATGATGAAGTGGAAACAGCCTGGAAATTTCTGGAACCCATTCAGAAAGCATGGGCTAATAATCCTGAAATCAAGATATTTGGTTATCCGGCAGGAACATGGGGCCCGGAGCACGCCAATGACCTGATTGAAGGTGATGGTCTTACCTGGAGATATCCATGTAAAAACATGGCAGACGACGAATCTTATTGCGAATTATGAATCAATCTGTCAGAATATTCCGCACTCCATATGAGCTTGCAGAAAAACTTGCAGAGGAGATGGTAGAGATGATAAAAACTGCATCTGCAAAGAATGTTCCAATAACTGTTGCTTTATCCGGGGGCTCAACTCCGGAACTGCTTTTCTCAATCCTTGGTGACCATTTCTCAGGATCAGCCCCGTGGAAATTCGTGCATTTTTTTTGGGGAGATGAGCGCTGTGTGCCACCTGTAAGTCCCGACAGTAACTTCAGAATGGCTTTCCGATCCTTCTTTAAAAAGATTGACATACCCGAAGGAAATATTCACCGTATTTATGGTGAACAGGATTCTTCAAGCGAGGCAATAAGATATTCAGACCAGATTCTACGGTTTACCAGTATGAAGAATGGGAGGCCTGTTTTTGACCTTATTTTGCTCGGGATGGGAGATGATGGACATACTGCATCAATATTTCCTGACAATCTCAGTCTCTTTGATTCAGATAAGATATGTGATGTGTCAATTCATCCGGTATCTAAACAGAAGAGAATTACAATAACCGGAAGCGTAATTAATAATGCTGAGAAAATAAGGTTTATGGTTACCGGAAGCAATAAAGCCGGGATACTGAAAAAGATACTTAATAAAGAGAAGAGTGCAAAAAACCTTCCTGCTTCATTGGTTGTTCCTGTCAGTGGAAACATTGTTTGGCTCCTGGACTTCGAAGCAGGTTCATTGCTTTAACCAGTAACAGCTAAACATCAGGTGTTTGCTTTAGAGTTTTTTGTATATTTGTGATAACTTTTATTAACTAAAAACAGAAAGCCATGTCACACGAAAGATCAAAAGAACAGGTAAAAGTAAAAAAAGAGCCTACCAAGAGTCTGAAAGAAAAACGTGCTGCAAAAAAAGCAAAAAAAGCAGAAAAAAACAGGTCTTAAAATATTATCCTGAAATTTATGGCAGGAACAATAAATAAAAAAGCCGGTGAAGAACTCACCGGCTTAATCTTTTTATAGATAAACTAAGCTAATTTTACATTTACTGCATTAATTCCTTTTTTACCTTCTGCAAGTTCGAATGTAACTTCGTCGTTCTCTTTAATCTGATCCTTAAGTCCAGACACATGTACAAAATACTCATTGTCTGAATCTGCATCTTTGATGAATCCGAATCCTTTAGATACATTGAAAAATTTTACTGTTCCTTTGTTCATTTTATTCTGTTTTTTAAAATTATGGCGCGCAAGATATGAAATAATTTTGAAATATTCTAAATAATTTTATGAAACATGCATTTTCAATTTGTTGCTATGGTGGAAAAAGACTTTAAAGTTTATTCCCAAGAGCTATCTTGAAATAATCTCTACATTTATCGGCATTTATTTTCTTAAAAAGCTTTTATGAAGACAATAACAGGTGTTATTCTTATTTTACACATTTCCATCATTTCATTATTCAGTCAGGGAAACCTTATTACAGTTGCAGAGAAGTCAGGGTTTAAATCAACATCTGAACACAGGGATGTTCTTGAGTTTATTGAAAGCCTTACGAAAATGTCAAAAAATATTCGGGTAGAAAACATCGGGAAAACATCTGAAGGCAGGGATATCCCGTTGCTTGTAATCGGAAATCCTCTGCCATCATCTTCGGAGAGTATAAAAAATGATAGCAGGATAGTAGTTTATATACAATGTAATATTCATGCCGGCGAAGTTGAGGGAAAAGAAGCCTCATTGATGTTTGCCCGTGACCTTCTCAAATCTGAGGACCCTGAGATACTAAAGAATGCGGTTATCCTTATATGCCCGAACTTCAATCCTGATGGGAATGACAGAATAAGCCCCGGGAACAGGACAAATCAGAAAGGACCGGTAAACGGGGTGGGAGTGAGGCATAATGGACAATACCTCGATCTTAACAGGGATGCACTGAAAGCAGAATCGCCAGAGGTAAGAGGACTGTTGATGAATGTATTTAACCGTTGGGACCCTCAGGTTTTTATGGACTGTCATACTACTAATGGATCATACCATTCAGAACCTGTTACTTTTACATGGATGGTAAATCCAAATGGAGATAAAGAGCTTATTTCATATATGCATGACCGAATGATGCCTGCTATGTCTCAGAATCTTCTTAAAAGATATAAAGTGGAGAACTGTTTTTACGGAGAATTCTTTGACATGCTCAATCCCTTGAAAGGATGGGTAATGGAGGCATCGGAACCTCGTTATATGACAAATTACTATGGGATCAGGAACAGGCTTGCTATCCTGAATGAGAATTATGTCTATGCTGATTTTAAATCAAGGGTGTGGGGTTGCTACTACCTTATACAATCGCTTTGTGATTATATAAACGACAACAAGGATGATATCAGGGAGCTCATATCAGAGAGCGACAAAAAAACAATTTCCAGGGGGAATGATGCTGTTGTTGACTCATTTGCAATAGAATATGAGGTCAGGCCAGCTGGCAGGGAGGTAACAATACAGACATATGAAGCAGAAATGACAGGTGAGGTTAATGGCTGGAAATCTTATAAAAATACAGGACGACCGAAAACCGTAACGGTGCCTTACTATGTTGATTTTGTGCCTGTTAAAAGTGTTGCTTTGCCTTCAGCTTATCTGCTGACAGTTAGTGATAAGGAAGTATTGGATCTGATTATAAATCATGGAATCAAACTGGAGAGTCTTTTAACTGAAACCGAAATTGAGGTTGACAGGTTTGAAATCACTGAACTTAAAGGTTCTCAATGGCTTAACCAGGGTCATTATTTCAACTCTGTAAAGGGAAAATTTGTTCATGAGACTAAAAGCTTTCCCGCAGGAACAGTTGTTATCAGGATGAATCAGCCTCTCTCAAATGTGAGTGCATATTTACTTGAGCCTCAGTCTGGAGAGGGCTTGCTGGCATGGAACTTCTTCGACCGTTATCTTGTGCCGCAGTGGGGTATGGGTTTCCTTCCTTATCCGGTTTATAAGGTTATGGATAAATATGATTATGCCACAAGCCCCATGAATTAATTATTTCAGATAATTGACATAGCAGTTGGATAACTATAAAGAATTATTGATATTTAGTGACATTGTTATTATACAATTTTTTCTGAACTTTGCGGCCTGTTTAACCAGGGTAAATTGATCTAAGATGAGAAAATGGAGAGTTGATGATTCTGCTGAGCTATATAATATAAATGGCTGGGGTGTTCCCTATTTTTCGATCAACGAAAAGGGTAATGTGGTTGTCACACCTCAGAAAAACGGCGCTTCAGTTGATCTGAAGGAACTGCTTGATGAGCTTACACTTTCAGATGTCTCGGCACCTGTTCTTATAAGATTCCCCGATATCCTGGACGACAGGATTATAAGTATTTCAAAATGCTTCAAATCTGCCTCTGAAGAATACGATTATAAAGCGCAAAGTTTTATTATCTATCCGATTAAGGTTAATCAGATGCGGCCTGTTGTTGAGGAAATAGTAAGTCATGGAAAGAAATTCAACATCGGACTGGAAGCTGGTTCAAAACCTGAACTTCATGCAGTAATAGCTATTAATACAGATCCTGAATCACTTATTATTTGTAACGGATATAAGGATGAAGATTATATAGAGCTGGCTCTTCTTGCGCAGAAGATGGGCAAAAGGATCTTTCTGGTAGTTGAGAAACTTAATGAACTGAAACTTATAACAACTATTTCCAAGAGGCTAAAGATTAAACCAAATCTTGGGATCAGGATCAAGCTTGCAAGTGTGGGCAGTGGAAAATGGGAAGATTCAGGTGGTGATATAAGTAAATTTGGACTTACATCGAGCGAGCTGCTTGAGGCAATAGATTTTCTTGAGAAGAATAAGATGAGAGAATCTATAAAGCTTATACATTTTCATATTGGCAGTCAGGTTACCAAGATACGCAGGATCAAGATTGCGCTGCGTGAAGCCTCTCAGTTCTATATTCAGCTCAGGAAGCTTGGTTTCAATGTTGAGTTTGTTGATATTGGAGGAGGCCTTGGGGTTGACTATGACGGAACAGGATCTTCCAACAGCGAGAGCAGCGTAAACTATACTATACAGGAGTATGTGAATGACTCCATCAGCACATTCGTTGATGCCAGCAACAAGGCAAATATACCTCATCCGAACATTATAACAGAATCAGGCAGATCGCTTACTGCTCATCACTCAGTACTTATATTTGAAGTTCTTGAAACAACTACTCTGCCAGCATGGAGCGAAGAGGATATTATACAGGATAACGATCATGAGCTTGTCCGGGACCTTTATCTGCTATATGATAATATTAATCAGTCGAGAATGCTTGAGACCTGGCATGATGCACAGCAGATAAGGGAAGAGGCACTTGACAGGTTCAGCTTTGGGCTTATTGATCTCAGGACCAGGGCCCAGATCGAACGTCTTTTCTGGTCTGTTGCCAGAGAAGTCAACCATATGGTTAATTCAACTAAACATGTTCCTGAAGAGCTAAGACAGATTTCAAGGATGCTGTCAGATAAATACTTCTGTAATTTTTCACTGTTCCAGTCATTGCCAGATGCCTGGGCCATTGACCAGATATTTCCGATAACGCCGATACACAGGCTTAATGAAGAGCCGACCAGGACTGCCACCATTCAGGACATGACATGTGATTCAGATGGCAAGATCGATAACTTCATTTCAACACGTAATTCACCACACCAGATACCTGTTCATTCACTCAGAGGAAAAGAACCATATTACCTTGGCGTTTTTCTGGTAGGTGCCTACCAGGAGATACTAGGCGACCTTCATAATCTTTTTGGCGACACAAATGCTGTTCATGTTTCAGTTGACGCTGATGGGTACAAAATCGACAGAATTATTGATGGTGAGAGTGTTGCAGAAGTACTTGAATATGTACAGTACAATTCCAAAAAAATGGTCAGAACAGTCGAATCGTGGGTTACCTCGTCCGTTAAGACAGGGATAATAACACTCGAGGAGGGCAAGGAGTTTCTTTCAAACTATCGCTCCGGGCTCTACGGTTATACATACCTGGAGTGAAAGGCTGATTTTTTTCAGTTTTTTTAACATTTTCAATAAATATTTTTTAACTTGGAAAAAGATTTTTTCAACCCGATCGTTATTATTAACCCTTTTAATAAATTTTATTATGAGCAACGGAACACCTGAATCTAATGCCCAGGCACAGAACAGCGGTCCTTTCGATTTTAATACTTTTATAAATGAATCAAAAGAGACCCTTCTGAATCCGAAATCCTATTTTGCAGGTCTGAAAACCACTGGCGGTATGGCAGAGCCACTTATCAAAGCAGTTATATATGGCGCTGTAGCTGGAGTATTTGCCTTCCTGTGGAGCATTCTTAGAATAGGATCGGTAACAGGAGGAATGTTTGGTGGTGCAGTGGGCGTTATGGTATTTGTCTGGTATATAATTGCTGCTGTAATCGGATTATTTATCGGAGCTGTGATTATTCTCGTAATCTCTGCAATCTGCAAGGGAAGTACTGATTTTGAATCAAATGTCAGAGTTGCTGCTTCACTGATGGTTGTGATGCCTATCGGTGCACTTCTTGGCTTTGCAAGTGGTTTAAACCTTTATCTTGGTGCCGTGGTTACACTGGGTGTTAATCTTTTCTCATTGTGGCTTCTTTATAATGCTCTTAATGAGACGCTTAAAGCATCCCAGGCGACTGTGAAGATTGTTTCTTACGTTCTTATTGCGCTGTTCGTCATTTCTATGTTTGTGAAAATTACGGCTCTGAGAAAAGCCAGCCAGTTTATGGATGGATTCAATAATTCTGATTTTAAGGAGATGATGAAAGATCTTGAAAAGGAAAAGGATAATAATTAGCTAACCTTTTTACATTTGATAACGCCAGTCAGATTAAGACTGGCGTTTTTTTTCAATATCCGGGATCATGATAGTTTATTATTGACTACCATACACCAAGGGTAACTTAAAAACTTTCGGATTTTAAATAAATCCTCTTTGAGGGATTCAGGGGTAGAAAACAGAATAGGCCTGTTTGTAGCATTAATAAATGTTATACATCATCTTACTTGCAACTCTTCACTGCTTTTTATAGTTTTAGAACCTCATTTGAATAAATGCTCTTAAATAAGTTTATCTCTGGAGAATATTTATGAGTAAAAACTGGCTCCTCTCGCGGAATATGTTTAATGTTCTGATTTACAGAATTCTGGTGGTGATGCTCCTTTTCACCCTGTGCAGAATTGGTTTTTATGTGTTCAATTATCAGATGTTCCCGGGAGTCACATTCAGTCAATTTGTACTAATGATTGCCGGAGGATTTGTGTTTGATGTCTCAGCTGCTGTTTATATAAATAGTCTAATTATAGTGCTTCACATCGTTCCTTTTAATTTCAGGTATAATGATGTTTATCAGAAAGTCATAAAGTATATATTCTTTATAGTAAACGGTCTGGCAATAGCAATGAACGGGATGGATTTTGTCTATTACCGGTTTGTTTATAAAAGGGCAACAGCAGATGTATTCGGAACATTTTCAAATGAATCCAATCTTGGAAAGCTCTTTTTCCGATTTCTTTTTGATTACTGGCCGGCTACTCTTTTTACAATTTTTCTCTGGTTTCTTATGGTCTGGTTGTATCGTAAGGTAAAGCCGCAAAAGCCTGATGTTTCGAACAAAATCGCATATTATTCGATAAATGTTCTCATGATTCCATTGGTTATTGCTCTTGTAATTGGAGCTGCCAGGGGTGGATACAAACATTCAACACGGCCTATAACGATCAGTAATGCTGCTCGTTATGTTGAATCACCCCGTGATGTTGCAATAGTCCTTAATACTCCGTTCAGTATCCTTAGAACTTATGGGAAGAAGCCGCTTGAGAGGCTTGATTTTTTTGATGATACAAGGCTGAAAGAGCTTTATAATCCTCATCATATGCCTTCAGGAAAAGGATCATTCAGAAATGACAATGTTATTGTGATTATCCTTGAGAGCTTCGCAAGAGAATATATCGGAGGTTTGAATCAAGTCCTTGAAGGTGGCAATTATTCTGGTTATACAACATTTATCGATTCGTTACTTAAGGTAAGCCTGACTTTCGATGTATCTGTGGCAAACGGAAAAAAATCAATTGATGCAATGCCTTCAATTCTCTCATCCATTCCTTCACTGGAGACACCATATATTATTTCGCATTATGCAAATAACCAGATCAGTGGATTTCCTGATCTGCTTAAAAGAAAAGGATATTATACTGCCTTTTTCCACGGAGCTCCGAATGGATCAATGGGATTCGATTCATTTGCAAAAATGATCGGGTTTGATGACTATTTTGGTCTTGACCAGTATCCTGATAAGGATGATTTTGACGGAATCTGGGGAGTGTGGGATGAACCTTTCTTTGACTTCTTTGCAAAAAAACTTAATTCATTTAAGCAGCCATTTATGGCATCTATTTTCTCAGTTTCCTCGCATCACCCTTTTATGGTACCTGAAAAATACAAAGGCAAGTTTAAAAAGGGAGCTGCTCCGATAGTAGAAGTTATCGGGTATACTGATTTTGCATTAAAGAAGTTCTTTTCGCAGATAGCCGTACAGCCCTGGTTTTCCAATACCCTTTTTGTTATTACTGCTGATCATACCAATGAATCGATTCATAAGGAGTTTCAGAATGATTTCGGATCATACAGCATACCTGTGATCTTCTATAAGCCGGGCAGTGACCTTAAGGGTATCAGAAAGAGGATAGCCCAGCAGGTTGATATTATGCCGACAGTACTTTATTATCTGAATTACGATGAGGAGTTTATTGCGTTTGGGAATAACCTTCTGGACGATACTTTCGAGTCTTTCGGCTTTAACACTAACGGGAACAATTATCACCTCTATATGCGAGATCATATTCTTGAAATGGTTGATAAAAATAGCATTGGACTTTTTAATTATAAAAATGATATCTTTCTGGAACGAAATCTTATCGGGACAAATCCTGAATTGCAGAAATTAATGGAGGATAAGATGAAGGCTATTATGCAGACTTACAATACCAGGTTACTCGATAATAACATGATAATACGTAAAACGGATAATTGAAATAAAAACAGATCAAAATGAAAACAAGACGCCAGTTTTTTAAGCTTGCAGGAACAGGGATTCTTGCTGCAGGAGTTACATCTGCATATGGATCTAAGGCTTTTGCGATGGAAGGAGAAGAGGAAAAAAATCTTTTCAGCCTAGGTATGGCAGGTTATACTTTCAGGGAATTTACTGTTGAGAAGGCAGTTGAAATGATGAACCGAGTGCAGATAACAAACATATCTGTTAAAGATTTCCATATGCCTTATGACAGCACCCAGGAACAGATCAATTCAGTAGTTTCCAAATTCAGATCAGGGGGAATAAATGTTTATGGTGTTGGTGTGGTTTACATGAAAACAGAGAAGGAAGTAGACAGGGCATTTGAATACGCTAAGATGGCCGGTGTAAAAATTATTGTAGGTGCTCCGGAATATGCCTTGCTGCCATATGTGGAGAAAAAGGTTAAAAGTTACGATATAAGGGTTGCTATTCATAATCATGGGCCGGACAATCCTCTATATCCCAATGCAACTGATATCTGGAATCATATCTGGGATATGGATAAGAGAATTGGTATTTGTATCGATATAGGGCATACCACCAGAGATGGGAAAGATCCGGTTTTCGACATATTAAGATATGGCTCACGTATTTTTGATATTCATATTAAGGATGTTGACGGATCAACAAAAGATGGTAAGACAGTCGAGATTGGACGTGGTATTATTGATATACCTGCTGTAATAGCAGCACTTCGCAAGATCAGATACTCAGGAATGTGCAGTCTTGAATATGAAAAAGATATGAAAGATCCTCTCGCAGGAATAGCTGAATCAATAGGCTATTTCAAAGGGGCGATGAAATGTAGGTAGGGCGTAAGGCGTAAGGAGGAAGGCAAATGGTGAAAAACGGAAGGGGAATTGGATATGAACCCATCCGCCTTCCGCCTTAAGCCATCAGCCTTTTCTAATACTTTTTCAGAAGGCCAAGAAGCTTGCTGTCGAGCTTATGACCATGCCAATCGGTGTACTCTGTGTCCTTTCTGTTTGAATCGAGGATTCCGAAGTCCCCTCTGAAATTCCACAATGCATAACCTATTCCGGCATTAGTCAGGATATCGATAACATCTGTAAACCAGGCCAGGAATACTTCATGAGGAGTATTCCTCCAGCAACCGCATTCCCCGCAGTGTACACCTACTCCCTTATCCTTAAGCTCAATCCATGGCTTGTAAAGGTCTTCAAGACTCTTTCTGTCATAATATTTTCCATAGTATTGGTATAATTTACATTGAATTTAGACTAATCTTCCGGAATTTGCAATAATTCACTCATTTCAACAGTTCTTTTCTCTCTTCTTGACAGTTCCGCTGCAAATACTACGGCATGCGTCCTGAGTGCCTCTGAAGCATCAACTGTTACGCTGGCTGAAGATAATACAGAAGAGAGCCATTCGTTTACAATGTCCTGGTCTTCAGGATGATATGATGTAGTTGGTGTGATATTTATTATCTCATCCCGAGTACCATAAAATTCTCTGATGCTGATTGTTCCGGATGCTTCATCAAACACGATCTCTCCCTTTGTTCCCTGGAGCCTTATCCTTCTGCCGTTGGTGGCAGAATAGCCTGTTAAAGTGCAGGTAGCTGTTGCTCCTCCCTCGAACTCTATCATAACAACCTGATGATCTACAACATCATTTTGTCCGTACCATACACAGATTCCATAAGGTCCGTTTTTGACAGAATCAAGGTGTGATTCCTCTGTATGGATATTACTTATGTCCCTCGCCGGCCATTCATTGAGGTCTCCTTTGATGTAAATATTCAACGCACTGTAGGGACACGTATCGGCTCTAGTGCAACCGTCAGTGCAGCGTAAAGTGCTTCCTTCCGGGGCATTTGTTCTGGTAAAGTACTTAAGCGATCCGAATGATGATACTCTCAGGCATTTTACATCGAAAAGCCAGCTGATATAATCAATATCATGGCTGCATTTGTGAAGCAGAAGGAAAGTGTTAAGCTTTTCCTGTGACCACCTTCCTCTGACATAATTATGCGCAAACCTGATGTTGCTTATAGCCTCCATATGTTCGATATGGACCAGTTCACCTATCGCCCCATCTGAACAGAGCTTCTTTACTTTCTTGTAGCCATGCATGAACCGGAGAGTATGGCAAACAGCAATAACCTTTTTCTTCTCCTTTTGCATTCTGACAATACGCTGGCAATCGCTGAATGTATCAGCAAGCGGTTTTTCAATAAGAATATGCCACCCGTTCCGGAGACTGCTCATCGCCGGACCGGTGTGCTGGTTGTCAAGAGTGGCTATTATTGCAGCATCATATTTGTCCGGATTTGCTTCCATTTCTTCCCATCCCGGATAAAGAGAATCCGCGGGCAGCTTAAATTCATGTGCAAAACTATTTCTCTTAACGGGATCAGGTTCCGCCACAGCAGAGATTACTGCATTCATACCTGAAGTTAATACTTTCCTGGCAAGACTGGTGCCTCTTACGCCAGCACCTATTACTGCAATTCTGAGCATCTTTCCCATCTGATCATTCTGTTCCGGGTTTCCTGATAAGCATTATTCTGTTGAGTAGCAGGCTGGTTTTTCCATCACCGGTCCTGAACCGGGTTGTTATTGTACTTTTCGTTTCATTTAAATCCAGGTCACAGATATACAGATTCATGTTTCTTTCTTCTTTTTTACTGAATCCTGATATCCAGTCTGTTAGTTGTGACTGTCTGTGCCAAACTGAGAAATCGCATCCGTCAGGCTCAGTCATTATATCAAAATATATCTTATAACTTCCGGCAGGGATATCTCTCAATGACATCCTTATCCAGGAATCGCCCGCTGGTGCGAACCGGTAGCTTTCTCCACCTGTACCATATTTCCATGTTGTCATTATATCAATGCTTCCAAAC
>Ga0307375_10000241_pt1 | contig 74125 bp, 70 predicted proteins | sample TR1MG_FD_202531 | JGI IMG/M metagenome (GOLD analysis project Ga0307375, IMG submission 202531) | Soil microbial communities from Risofladan, Vaasa, Finland - TR-1 | ecosystem: Environmental > Terrestrial > Soil > Coastal area > Acid sulfate soil | place: Finland: Risofladan, Vaasa | collected... | reverse complement strand
CTCATGCGATTCCTGCAGACGTTGTAACTATGCGCAGGTGCTTCCAGCCCCAACCGCATTGCGCAAGGGGCTGGCGGCGCCCGCGACGAACAACTGCGCATAGTTGCGACCTGCGCATAGGGGTCGGAAGCAGACGTCCGCCCTACTCCCGATAACCATCCCTAATCACCCTGCCCTCGCATCTGCTTTCACTCGTCGCATCCATGGCCCGACTGCCTCAGCCTTTCTCTTAGGCCACCCTCAGCGCGTCGCGACCCGCTCCTGCGCCGAATTCAGCCACTCCGGGTCGCCACTACCGGAGGCACCGCAGCGGCACGAAGCGCCGGTCCCAGCACAGCGAGCTGACCGATCGACCAGAGCGCGATCGCACCTACCGGGAGGTAGATGAAAGGTAGCCGCGGCAACTCGTAATGCCGCATCAGGAGCAGGTTCATGCCATAGGCCAGCACCATGCCCAGTGCGATGCCGATGGTTGCCAGCAGAAAGTTTTCGGTCTGGAAGTACTGCAGGATGTCACTGCGGGTGGCGCCAAGCGCGCGGCGCACGCCGATGGTGCGGCGACGCTGGGCGACCCAGAAGCTGGCCAGCCCTGCAATCCCCAGCGCGGTGATGATGAGCATGGCCGCGATGACAGCTGCCAGCATGGTTGCCATGGCCCGATCGCTCTCGAAGAACCCTCGGCGCAGCTCGTCGTAGGTGCGCTGCTCAAGCACGATGCGATCGGGATCGAGACGCTTGAGCGCAACCAGCGCGGATGTCAGCACGTGCCCGCGATCTCTGGTAGTGGTGCGGATCACGTAGCTTCCGCCTTCCGTCGCGGTCAGTCGTATCGGATACACGATGCTGTACTGAGCCCCCATCTGCAGCGCGTCGGGCCGAGCCAGCGGGGCACTCACTCCTACCACTTGCAAGGGGATGTCATTGCCGACGTAGATCGTCTTGCCCAGCGCGTTCTGACCTGGCCACAGGCGTGCGGCAACTGCCTGGGAGACGATCACGGTGTGCGGCAAGTGCTTCATGTCGCTGCTGTGTAGCGCAGGCATAACAGCCTTCAGGTCGAGCAGCTCGTCCGGCTCAAAATCGCGCCCCGCCACCAGCCGAACGCCCAGCGTGGCCAGCAGGTTTTGCCCGTAGTAACTCGCCACCTCAAGCGAGTTGTGCTGCTGGTGGGGGCGTAGCTTGATGCCACTGTTGGACATGGCATAGCCGCTTAGCGGCAGCTGGTTGGCCAGGGCCACCGCCTGCACACCGGCAACCTGCCGCAGTGTCGCCAGATCGGTTTGCGCCTGTGCATAGGCATCCGGGCGGTCGCCGATGTACGCAAACTGGATCTGCAGGAGTTCGTGTTCGTCGATGCCGCTGGGAATATCCATGCGCAGCAGGCGTTGATGGATGAGAAACACCGCGTTGCACACGATGGCGCAGGTCAGCGCGATCTGCAGGATCAGCAGAAGCGCCGTGATTTTGTGCCGGTGCAGGGTGGAGAGAATCGGCCGGATATCCATCTCAGTTGCTCTTCAGTTGCAGGCCGGGGCTGACACGACAGGCGCGCCACGCAGGCAGCACCCCGGCCAGCAGGCTGGTCCCCACCGCCAGCAGGAATGTCAGCAGCAGCATCGCGCCATCCAGATGTGCCAGCGGCGCGTAGTCCGCCGGCTGTCGGCGCACCAGCCACAAACCCAGGCACGCCAGCAGCAGGCCGCCCAGGCCACCGGTCAGGCCGACTACGCCGGATTCCACCAGCAGCTGCAAGAACAACGCCCGCCGCGATGCGCCCAGTGCACGGCGCACTCCCAGCTCGGCGGAGCGGCGCAGGAACTTGGCCAGCATCAGGCCCACCGTATTGAGCAGGCACACGAGCAGGAAACCCAGCGCCAGCCAGGTTTGCAGCTGGACGTCACCCGGTACGACATGGTGGTAGTCCAGCCACTGCATCAGGTTGCGCAGGCGTACGTTGGGTGGCCGCGCAAAGCGGCCCAGCGATTTTTGCTCTTCCGAGTAATGGATCAGGAACTGCCGGTACGCGGCAGCCTGGGCTGGCGTATGCAGCTGCACCCAGAACTGCAGCCATACGCACGGTGCCATGGGGGTGGCATCGGCACCGCCATTGCCCCAGCACTCGGCACTGCCGAGATGCGCCAGGTGCAGGCCCTGCGAGGTGGACAGCGGCAGGTAGACGCCTTCGTCGCTGCCGTAGTTCTTGACGTTGAGGTCATAGAAGTGCGGGTTCGGCCGCCAGTCCCCCAGCACGCCGATGATGCGCAGCGCGTGCCCTTCCACGCGCAGCATTTGTCCGCGGCTGTCGCGGCCACCGAACAGCTTGTCATTGAGCTTGCTGCTGATCACGGCCACGGCCGCACTGGCCGCATCCTCGGACGCGCCCCAGGCGTGGCCATACTTGAATGGCACGCCGAACATGGCGAAGAAGTCGGCCGTGGTGTAGCGCGCGGGCTCATAGAACGGATCGAGCGCGGACTGTGCCGGCTGGATGGCCACCGAACCGCCCGTCATCAGCGCCTGGCGATCCGCCCGCTTCGCCTGCAGCAGGTTCATGCCGTCGATCCAGGTGACCTGGTCCGGCGGTTCGTCCTGGGGTTGGTAGTCACCCATGTCGCGCGGATCGAGCTGCGGCGCATACAACGTGCGGCTGGTGCCCGGCAACGGATCGCCCGACAGCACGTGCAGCACCGTCAACGTAGTCATGCTGGCACCGATGCCCAGCGCGATCGCCAGCACCATCAGTGCGGTAAGCGCCCGGTTGCGTCTGAAACTGCGCAGTGCGAGATCGAGGTAGTAACCGAACATTTCCGTCTTCTCCCTAACCTTCCAAGTCACGGGAGGGACATTGGCTCAGCGCCGGAAACCCGGCAGCGGATTCGGGGTGAAAGGAGGCCTCGGCGTGGCGAAGTGGACGTTACTGGCCCAAGCGGGCGAAGAGTGCTTCGCGATATCGGCGGCTGAGCCGGAGCACCCGACCGTTGTGCAGGTGGATCTCGTAGTCGCCCTTGAACAGCGGCGTGAGCGATCCGATCGAGCCGAGGTTCACCGCGGTCGATTTATGGACACGCACGAAGCGCTGCTCGCCCATCTGCGACAACAGGTCCTGCAGCGTCCTTCGCAGCAGGTAGCTACGCGCCGCCGTGTGCACGTGGACGTAGTTGTCGTCGGCCTGAAACCATTCGACCGATGCCGTATCGATCAGCTGCAGCCGCTCGCCATCCGGCACCAGCAAACGCTCGCAGGACGGAGAGCGCTCGCGCCCGATCGCGACCGCGGCAGCGCCGGACTGATGGGCGCGAAGCTGCTCCCTCACCCGCTGCACGGTCCGTGCGAGACGATCCCGGTCGTAGGGCTTGAGCAGGTAGTCGATCGCGTTGAGGTCGAACGCCTTCACCGCATGCTCGTCGAATGCGGTCACGAACACGATAAGCGGCGCGCTCGATGGCTCGAGCTGCGCGGCGACCTGGAGCCCGGACAGCGTCGGCATCTGGACATCGAGAAAGGCCACGTCCGGCTGGAATCGCTCGATGCATTGCGACGCCGACAATCCGTCTTCCGCCGATCCGACCACGGTCATATCCGGTTGCTCCGACAGCCAGTGCGCGAGTTTTTCGCGGGCTGGGGCTTCGTCGTCGGCAAGCACCACGCGGATCATGGAACGGGATCCGCCATCGGTATCGAGACGCGTGCAGCAACCCCATCGCCGTCGGGGCTCACCCGCAGACACGCCTCATCACCGTAGATGATGCCCAGCCGTTCACGACAGTTGCGCAATCCGACCCCGTCACGCTGCTCCGGCGCCAGCATGGAGCCCGAGTTGCTGATAGCGATCTTTAATGAGCCGGCATCGCGCCGGACACTGACCGTGATGCGCACGTGCGCCACCGTGGGCTCCACGCCGTGCTTGAACACGTTCTCCAGCAAGGGTTGCAGCAACAGCGAAGGGACGGGTGCGTTTAGCAGGGCCCGATCGACCTGCCAGTCCAGCGTCACGCGATCCCGGAACCGCTCGAGCATGATGTCCGCATAGAGCTTGAGCGTGCGCAGCTCTTCAGCGAGCGAGGTCATCTCATGCTCGTTGGAGCGAAGACTGATACGCAGCAGATCCCCCAGCGCAGCCACCAAACGGTCGGCACGCGTCACGTCCGTATGCATCAGGGCGGAAACGGTGTTGAGTGCATTGAACAGAAAATGCGGTCGCAGCTGCCCTTGCAGTTGGGTGAGTTGTGCTTCCGCGAGGGCTTTCTGCGTTTGAAGCAGGCGCTGCCACTGGAGTTGCCATTGCCCGAAGGACTCGATACCGAACAGCACCCCGAGCCACAGCCCCGAGAAATACGTCAGCTTGAGGCTCTCATAGACAACGACGAAGCCCCAGCCAGGGTGTTCATAAGTACGACCCACCAAGGCGTAGACGCCGAGCCGGATCGCGTAAACCAGGGCAATCCAGGTAATGAAGACCAGCGGCAACCATCGCAGGTAGCTTCCGAACCACACCAGAGGCCTGTCCAGGTGTTGCGCATAGCGGCCTCGCGCCTGGACGGCAAGCAACATCCACCCGCTCGAGACCAGCGCCGAACTCCCCTCCCAAAGGACGGGTTCCCACCACCGGGTGAGCGGATTGTGGAGCTCATTTCCGATGGAAACGCTGATCATGAGCAACCAGAACACTGCCCACAGCGCCCATAACGCGACCAAGGTCTTCGGAGGCAGCGTCACGCCGTAGGCGGTGTGGACGCCTGCCGCTGGTAGGCGGGGTCGCATGTTCATCGGCGTGAGTGTAGCCGTGGCCGCGGCGGCAGCGGCTTTATATGTGGCAAGCGGGACATGCGAGGGGTGAAGCGGACATGCGCGTCGCCCTACCCCGATAACTTGGGTTTATCGGAGGTAAGTGGGGCTGCTCGCCCTCACCTCAGTGAAGTGCCAACGGCGCCGGCCTGCTGTGGGATAGCTTCGGCCAGATCCACGAAATTCTGCACACCCTCAGCTCAATCGATCAGAGCATCTCTCATGCGATGAGTTCCATGTCGATGCGGTATTGCCCCTTGCGCGCAGCGGCATTGAGTCGCGCGCGTCGTTGGAATACCCGCTGCGCAGCGGCGACGTTCGCCGGTTGTCCGCGCCAGGTGGCAAGCACCGGTTCCTGCAAGGCGCGTGCGTAGGAGAACGACAATGCCCACGGTGCCTGCGGGTACAGCGCGTTGATCGCGTTGAGGCGGATCGTCGCCTGTTCCGGCGTCTGCCCTCCGGAAAGGAAGTTGATGCTCGGCACTGCCGCCGGAACGACACGGCGCAGCAGCTTGATCGTTGCCTGTGCGATCTCGTCCGTATCCGCCTGCTGGGCGTGTTCCTTGCCGGGCAGCACCATGCTGGGCTTGAGCAGCATCCATTCCAGCACTACCTGATGCCGGTGCAATGCATGGAAGACCGCATGCAATACGGCCTCCGACACTTCCGCACACCGCTGCAGGCTGTGGTCGCCGTCGAGCAGCACCTCCGGCTCCACGATCGGCACAATGCCCGCTCCCTGGCATACGGCGGCATAACGGGCGAGCATTTCCGCATTGGCCTCGATGCCCAGGGACGTCGGGTTATCTGCGCTGATCGGATAGACCTCACGCCATTTGGCGAAGCGTGCACCTTGCGTCCTGTACTCCTGCAGGCGCTCGGCGAGGCCGTCGAGTCCCTGGGTGACCATATCGCCTGGTGCGTTGGCGAGCGCTACCTTGCCCTTGTCGACTTTCACTCCGGGCACAATGCCCTGACGCTGCAACACCTCCGGCAGCAGCACGCCATCGCTGTCCTTCTGCACCAAGGTCGCTTCAAACAAAATCACGCCGCTGATGAATTCGCCAATACCCGGCGTGGTGAACAGCAACGATCGGTAAGCCCGTCGGTTCTCCGCCGCGGACGCCACGCCCACCGACTGGAAGCGCTTGCCGATCGTCGGCAGACTTTCGTCGGCGGCAAGAATCCCCTTGCCCGGCTGCACCATGGATTCGATGGTGGCCTGAAGCTCTTGTTCGATGGTCATGGCAGCCTCCTCATCGCCGTGCGATGGCGACTTCGTTGAAATTCTTCGCAGCATGCGCAATGGGTACTGTAAAGCGCGCCCTGCCGCATGGTTTGACTTGGGTCAACTCTCCCGTATCGGGAAGGTCCGGGCAGCCTCTTGCCCATGGTTACCGCGTGTGGCGGCTCACTGCGGGGGGCCGGCTGCCGATCGATCCGTGAGGTAGGCGACGGCGCCGGCCAGGGTCCCGACTTGGGCGTAGTCGCTCTCGGGAATCTCCACACCGGTCAGGCGATGCAGTTCCATCACGAAGTGCAGGAAATCCATCGAGTCGAACTCGAACTGGTCACGGTAGCGGAGCGCCGGGTCGATCGGCTCGCCCTCCAGATCCGGCGCGATCGCGTACAACGCTTCACGCACCATTTTCTCGAAGTTTGCATGGCTCATAACTGCTCCGGCTGCTGCAGGAGGGCATCGAGGCGGTTGAGAAACGTCGCCGCGCTGCGGCCGTCGCTGACGCGGTGGTCGCCGCCCACGGTGACCGTTATCGTGCGGCGCGCGCTCACCGTCCCTGCGTGGGCCCACGCCCGTTCGGCGATGCGGCCGCAGCCAATGATCGCGACCTGCGGTGGATAGATCACCGGTTGCAAGGTATCGGCCGTGTCGTCGCCGAGATTGGACAGGGTGGCGGTTGCCGCTGCCATTTCCGAACTGCGAAGACGTCCGCCGCGAACCCTTGCCACCAGGTCGTTGAGGCGGTCCATCACCTCGGTGAGTTTCAGCGTGTCCGCATCGACGATGGCCGGCGCGATCAGGCCACCGCCGCGCATGGCGATGGCAACCCCGAGATTTACCCGGGTGGCCGGTTCGAAGCCATGCTCACCGTAATGGCCGTTGAGTATGGGTACCGCCTTCAATGCCAGCGCGCCGGCTTTGATGAGGGGCGCCGCGTAATGCAGGCGCTCGGCGACGGAGCGTCGCGCGTTGTACTGGTCCAGCCAGGTCAGCAGCGCGGTCAGGTCGAGAGTCGAACTGACGAAGTAGTGCGGAATCTCGTGCCAGGAACGCGCCATCGCCGCGGCAATGGCCTTGCGCATTTCGTCGAGATCGAGCCCGGGCTTGCGGCCGGGCGCGGCAGGTCGCGACGACGGGACCGACGTTGTCGCCTCTCTCGCGAAAGTCGCATGAGCCGCTTCGACCTCACGCAAACCGACGACACCGCCCGGCCCCGGCGGCACCACCGCCGCATCGAAGCCGAGCGCCTGGGCACGTTGCCTAGCCGCCGGCGTAATCCTTGGCGATGCCGGTTCCGCGGGTGCCGGCATCGGAGTTGCCGGTCCGGCTGCGGCGGGCGACGGCGGTGCGACCGCGCCAGCTGCCGGCACGTGCTTTTGCGGCGGTGCATTCCGTGCCCGGTCGTCGGTGCGGATATGGGCCAGTACGGTGCCGACGGGCACGCGCTGGCCGAGCTGCACGCGGATGTCGTCCAGCACGCCATCCTCATAGGCCTCGATCTCGATCACCCCCTTTTGCGTCTCGACCGCCGCGATCGCATCGCCGCGCTGCACAGGGTCACCTGGCCGCTTGATCCATTCGACCAGCGTCCCCGCGTCCATGTCGGCGCCCAGCGATGGCATAAGGAACTCGCTCATCGGCGCAACAGCCCGTGCACGGCGGCCACGATGCCCTCGACCTGCGGCGTGGCGGCCATCTCCAGGTGGTGAGGGTACGGGATAGGCACTTCGGCGCTGCACACGCGGGCGATCGGCGCGTCAAGCTCGAAAAATACCTGCTCGCCGAGCTGGGCAGCGATCTCGCCGGCCAGGCTGCCGGTGCGCCACCCTTCGTCGACGATCACCGCACGATGCGTGCGGCGCACCGATTCGACCAGGGTCGGCATGTCCAGCGGGCGCAGCGAGCGCAGGTCGATCACTTCGCAGTCGATACCCTCCCCTGCCAGCGCTTCGGCAGCCGCCAGGGTCTTTTTCAGGCTACCGCCGTAGGTGATCAGGGTCGCGTCGTGGCCCGGCCGGCGTATCGCGGCATGATCGATATCGACGATCAGATCCTCCCCCGTGGGCAGCTCGTCCTGGTCGTTGTAGAGCGTGGCATGCTCGAAGATCACCACCGGATTCGGGTCGAGCAACGCACTGCGCAACATGCCGCGGGCATCGGCCACGGTGGCCGGCGCTACCGCGCGGATGCCCGGCACGTGCGCATACCAGCATTCCAGGCTGTGCGAATGCTGGGCAGCGAGCTGGCGGCCGGCGCCGGTGGCCATGCGGATCACCAACGGCACCGAGAACTGGCCGCCGGACATGTGGCGCACCGTGGCCGCGTTGTTGACGATCTGGTCCAGTGCCAGCAGGCTGAAATTGACCGTCATTACCTCGACGATCGGCCGCATGCCGCCCAGCGCCGCGCCGATGCCGGCCCCGACGAAACCGGATTCGCACAGCGGCGTATCGCGGATGCGCTGTTCGCCGAACTCGGCCAGCAGCCCCTTGGAGCAGGCATAGGCGCCACCGTAGCGGCCTACGTCCTCGCCCATCAGGAATACGCGCTCGTCGTGCAGCAGGGCCTCGCGCATGGCTTCGCGAACCGCATCGCGATAACTGATGCGGGTCGGGCCTTGTTGCGTCTTCTTGGCGAGGAGCGTGGGGGAATGAGACGCCGCAGGGGTATCGACGTCGTGTCGCGACGGTTCTTCACCCACCTGTCCGGTCGGGCGAACACCATCCGCCGAGGGCGAAGGGCTTGGCGCATAGACGTCGTGCAGCAGATCCCCGACCGGCTCCCACGGCGATTGCTCGGCGAACGCAACCGCCTCGTCGATAGTCTGCGCGGCTTCCGCCTCGATGGCATCGAGATCGTCCTGATGCAGCGTGCCGTTGGCCAGGGTCCACTCGGTGAAGCGCACGATCGGCCCATGTCGCTTCCATTCCTCGACCTCGGCCTTGTCGCGGTACAACTCGGGGTCGAACATCGAGTGGGCGCGGAAGCGGTAGGTATGGCTCTCCAGGAAGCACGGGCCTTCGCCTGCACGAATGGCTTCGGCGGCGCGCCGGGCGGCTACCTCGACGTCGACCACGTTCATGCCGTCGACGATCTCGGCACGCATGCCGTAGGACTCGGCATGACGATGGATGTCGGTCACTGATTCGGAGCGCTCCAGCGCCGTGCCCATCGCGTAGCGGTTGTTCTCGCACACGAACAGTACCGGCAGCTTCCACAGTGCCGCCAGATTCAGCGACTCGTGGAACTCACCCTCGGCGGCCGCCCCTTCGCCGAAGATGCAGCAGGTCACGCGCGGTCGGCCGCTCAATTTATCGGCCAGAGCCAGCCCCACCGCCAACGGCAGGCCACCGCCCACGATCGCATTGCCGCCGTAGAAGCGTTGTGCCGCACTGAACAGATGCATCGATCCACCATGGCCGCGACTGCAGCCGGTGACCTTGCCGTACATTTCGGCCATCACCGCCGATGCCGGCAGACCACGCACCAGCGCATGGCCGTGTTCGCGATAGGTGGCAACGATGGCGTCCTCGCTCGTCAGCGCCTGCATCACGCCGACCGCATTGGCTTCCTCGCCGATGTACAGATGCAGGAAGCCGCGGATCTTCTCCTGCGTGTACAGCTCCGCGCATTTTTCCTCGAAGCGCCGGATCAGGATCATCTGCCGCATCAGCTCGCGCGCATGCTCGCGCGTGACGTGCACCTTGAGTTGTTTTGCCGTGTTCATGCGCCGCTCTCCAGGGTCGACAGATCGCCCTCGGGCAAACCCAGCTCACGTGCCTTCAACAGCCGCCGCATGATCTTGCCGGAGCGGGTCCGGGGAAGGTTGTCGCGGAACGCGATCTCACGTGGCGCCACGGCCGGCCCCAATCGCTTGCGGGCGTGTGCCATAAGCTCCTTCTGCAGTGCTTCGCTCGGCGCATAGCCGGGGCGCAGTGCGACGAAGGCCTTGACTGCTTCCAGTGCGATCGGGTCGGGCACGCCGATCACGCCGGCTTCGATGACCGCCGGATGCTCCATCAGCACGCTCTCCACCTCGAACGGCCCGATCAGGTGCCCGGCAGACTTGATTACGTCGTCGGCGCGACCGACGAACCAGAAATAGCCATCCATATCGCGCCGGGCCAGATCGCCGCTCAGGTACCAGCCGTCGACGAAGCACTTGGCGTAGCGTGCGTCCTCCTTCAGGTAGCCACGGAACATCGACGGCCAACCCGGGCGAAGCGCCAGCTCGCCCTCGTGACCAGCTTCTCCGACTACTTCGACGCCCTGCCCCACATGACGCACGATTGCCGCCTCGATGCCCGGCAGCGGTCGCCCCATCGAGCCGGGCTTGATGTCCATCGACGCGTAGTTGGCGATCATGATCCCGCCGGTCTCGGTCTGCCACCAGTTGTCGTGGATCGCCAGGCCCAGCACGCGCTGGCCCCACACCACGGCCTCGGGGTTGAGCGGTTCGCCGACGCTGGCGATGAAACGCAGCGAGGCAAGGTCATGGCCCTTGACCAGCTCGTCACCGGCCTTCATCAACATGCGGATCGCGGTCGGTGCGGTGTACCAGACGTCGACATGCTGCTCGGCCAGCGTGCGATACCAGCGTTCGGCGTCGAACTCCTCCTCGTCGGCGATCAGCGTGCAGCCGACCGCGAGCGGGCCAATGATGCCGTAGGACGTCCCGGTGACCCAGCCCGGATCGGCGGTGCACCAGTAGACATCGTCGGGGCGCAGGTCCAGCGCCAGCATCGAGGTGGCGCGGTGGGCAGCGACGCCCGCATGCACGTGCATCGCGGCCTTCGGCCGACCGGTGGTGCCACTGGTGAAATGCAGCGTCGCCAGATCTTCCGGATCGGTGGGCCCGATGGCGTATTCGGGGGAGGCCGAGTCCAGCAGTTCCTGGAAATCCAGGATGCGCTCGTCCGATGTCCCTTTCTCTTCTGGCTCGCTCCTCTGGGCCATCAGACCGTCGACCAGGATCACGTGCCGCAGATACGGCAGCTGTCCCAGGATCGGCACGACCTTGTGCCGGAATAGGCGCGCACTGGTGACCAATACCGCCGGCTCGGCGATCGCCATGCGTGCGGCAATCGGATCGGGGCCGAACGCGGAAAACAGCGGACACAGCACCGCGCGATGCTTCCAGGTACCGAACGCGGCGACATACAGCGCGGGGACGCGCCCAAGCAGCGTAAAAACGCGCTCGCCACGTTGTACGCCCAGATCGTTCAGCGCGCTGGCGAAACGATTGCTGAGTTCGGCCAGCTCGGCATAGCTGAAGTCGCCGATGCTGCCCTCCCTGGCCAGCCAGCGCAACGCGACCCGGTCGCCGCGACCCTCGCGCACGTGCCGGTCGAGCGCTTCATGGGCGATATTGATGCCACCCCCATCCGGCAGACCGGCAAGTTCGTTGCGGGCCTGATCCCAGGAAAATGCCGTTCGCGCCTGCTCGTAGTCGCCAAGATTCGACGCGGAGGCTCCGGGTTCGGGTGCTGCCTTGTGGATGATCGGCCAGTCCACGGCGGTGCTCCAGTCGGAAACAGCAGTCCTAAAGTAGCCCCGCTCCAGATCGTGGAACTTGACCATGATCAAGTCGGGCAGCGATTGGACTCAGCACCTTCGTGGTCGGCGGCCGGTACCAGGGCGACAAAGCGCCCTTCGTTGGCGACGTAGGGCGGATCGAGCCCGAGGATCTCGCAGGCTCCCCGCACCGGTTCCACCACGGCGATGGCTGCTTCGTCCAGTTGGATGCCCACATCCAGACGCTGTGATGTATCTGAAGCTTTCGGTGGCGGGGCATCTGACGATCTTCGTCACGCGCACGCGCGGGCCTTTCTGGTCCATGCGTCCGGCGCGGGTCCTTTGGCTGGCGGTACTGGGCACGCAGATCGTGGCGACCCTGATAGCCATCTACGGGGTGTTCATGACGCCGCTCGGCTGGGGCTGGGCACTGTTCGTCTGGGGCTATGCCCTGGCGTGGTTCCTCTGTGAACGACCGGGTGAAACTGTTTGCGTACCGGGTTTTGGATTCCACCACCGCGCCCTTGTGGGGCAAGGAGCCCGACACGCGGCAACACTGATCGTCCGGCGAGGCGGTGGGCTCGCATGTGCCCGAGAACGGACGCTTGGGAGTGTGGCGTGAGGCTGGCTGGCTCCGTCCCTGAGTGGACTGCTCCACTGCTGGCTGGCGGTGACACCAAGGGCCGTGACCAGATGGGCCCTGCGACGACATCGAGCAGGATCAACCGCGACCAGGATCAGCCAGCATGGTGAGCCGATCAAGTTCGGCTTCCACAAATCCCGCCTCGCGCCGTGCCGGCAAATTGAACGGGCCGCGCAGGCTGGTGCCCATGTAGGCACGCAGCAGGTCGAAGAACGTGGCGACCGGCTCCAGCCCGTCACGTTCGCAGCAATGGCGGTACCAGCGGGTGCCGGCGGCGACGTGGGCGACTTCCTCGCGCAAGATCACTTCGAGGATTGCCACCGTGCAGGTATCGCCGAGCTGGCGCAGGCGCTCGATCATGCCGGGCGTGACGTCCAGGCCGCGGGCTTCCAGCACGCGCGGCACCAGTGCCATGCGCGCAGTGTCGTGGCCCGCGGTTCTCTCGGCCATCGCCCACAGGCCGTCGTGGGCGTCGAAGTCGCCGTAGGCATGGCCGAGTTCGGCCAGGCGTCCGGACAGCATGGCGAAATGACGCGCCTCGTCGTTCGCGCAGCTGGCCCAGTCGCGGTAATACGCATCCGGTTTGCCGCGGAAGCGGTAGACCGCGTCCCATGCCAGGTTGATCGCGTTGAATTCGATATGCGCTACCGCGTGCACCAGTGCGGCACGGCCCCGCTCGCTGCCGAGGCCGCGCTGCGGCACTTGCCGGGCATCGACCAGGCGCGGTTTTACCGGGCGGCCTGGCGCGGCGATCGGCTCGGGCGGCGGCGCTACCGGATCGGCCTTCAGTTCGCCAGCCAAAAAGGCCTGCCAGGTGGCGTGGGTCAGGCGCAGCTTGTCGGCCGGATCGATGGCTTCGAGGCAACGCTTGGCGGCGGCGTGGAGATCAGGCACGGGGTTTGGCGCGAACACTTCTCCCCGAAGGGAGCGGATGCGGACGCAAAAGGCATGCGCAGATCTCGATCTTCTGGCGGAACGAAATCACATGCTGCGCCGCGCGGCCTTGGCATCGTCGGAACGCAGCATCTGGATCTGTTCCAGATACTGCCGTTCGAGACCGGTCACGTATTCGCCAGAGAAACAGGAGGTGTCGAACTGCTGGAGATCCTCGTTGCCGTCCTGCACGGCCCGGATCAGATCCTTGAGGTCCTGATAGATCAGCCAGTCGGCACCGAGTACCTTCTCCACTTCCTGCTCGGTGCGGCCGGCGGCGACCAGTTCCGAGACCGACGGCATGTCGATGCCGTACACGTTCGGATAGCGCACCGGCGGTGCGGCGGAAGCGAAGTAGACGTTTTTCGCGCCGGCATCGCGGGCCATCTGGATGATTTGCCTGGAGGTGGTCCCGCGCACGATCGAGTCGTCCACCAGCAGCACGTTCTTCTTGCGAAACTCCAGATCGATCGCGTTGAGCTTGCGGCGCACCGATTTCTGCCGTTCGCCCTGCCCCGGCATGATGAAGGTGCGCCCGATGTAGCGATTCTTCACGAAGCCCTCGCGGAATGGCACCCCGAGCACGCCGGCCAGCGCGCTGGCAGCGGTGCGTGCGGTGTCGGGGATCGGAATCACCGCATCGATGCCGTGGTCCGGGCGTTCGCGCAGGATCTTCTCGCCCAGCTTCTCTCCCATGCGCAGCCGGGCCTTGTACACCGAGACGTCCTCGATCATCGAATCCGGCCGTGCCAGATAGACGTATTCGAAGATGCACGGCGTGTGCAAGGCTCCTTCGGCACAGCGACGACTGTGGAGCTGGCCGTCGTCGGTGATGATTACCGCCTCGCCCGGCTGGATATCACGGATGCGTTTGAAGCCCAGCACGTCGAAGGCGACCGATTCGGAGGCCACCGCATACTCGCGACCTTCGGCGGTAAGGCGCTCGCCCAGCACCAGCGGGCGGATGCCGTGCGGGTCGCGGAACGCGATCAGGCCGTAGCCCAGTACCAGCGCCACGCAGGCATAACCGCCGCTGGCCCGCGCATGCACGCCGGCCACCGCCTTGAAGATGTGGTCCGGTGTCAACGCCATCCGGTCCTGGATCTGCAACTCGTGCGCCAGCACATTCAGCAGCACTTCGGAATCCGAATCGGTGTTGATGTGGCGGCGATCGTCCTCGAACATCTCCCGACGCAGCGAGTCCGTATTGACCAGATTGCCGTTGTGCGCGAACGCGATGCCGTAAGGCGAGTTCACGTAGAACGGTTGTGCTTCGGCCTGGCCCTCCGAGCCAGCGGTCGGGTAACGGCAATGGCCGATGCCGATGCGTCCGCGCAAGCCGCCCATCGCGACCTGGCCGAACACGTCGCGCACCAGTCCGTTGCCCTTGTGCAGGCGAAGTCGCGCGCCATCGACGGTGGCAATGCCGGCGGCATCCTGGCCACGATGCTGCAGCACCGTCAACCCGTCATAAAGCGCCGATGCCACATCCGTGGTACCGACAATGCCGATGATTCCGCACATGGTTTGTTGCCTGTCTCAGAAATTTGTGGAGTGGGTAACTGTGCTGCCGGCAACCGCTGGGGCAATCGTGCGACTCGTGCTCGCCGTGGCCGGCGTCGCAACCGATATGGGGGTGCCCAGGGAAGTGGGCAAGCTGCGTAGATGCCGGAGTACGACCGACGGATGGACATGCTTGCTCACACTGGCCGGCACCCGCTGTTCCAGCCATGTTGCCGCGTGCTGAAACTGCGGCAGCAACACCGATTGCTGCCACCACGGATCTCTGGGGAATGCAGTGAATCCACCCAGGAACACCAGCAGGGTCAGCAGCAACACGCCACGGGCGAATCCGAAAAACATGCCCAGCAGACGATCGGTACCGGACAGCCCGGTGCTCTCGACCAGCCGGTTGATCACGAAGCGCAACAACGCACCGAGAATCAACACGGCAACGAAACAGACGCCATAGCCGATGACGATCCGCGCCGAAGGCAGATCGATGATGTGGTCGAAATGCGTTGCCAACACGGGACCGAAGGTCCATGCCACCCAGAACGCGGCAACCCAGATCGCCAGTGCCAGCACTTCGGAAATCAGTCCGCGCCACAGCCCGATCATGACCGAGATGGCCAGAATGCCGATGATGATGTAATCGGTCCAGTTCATCCGGTCATCCGCCGATCCCGCGTCTGGGTGCTTGCATGATCAGGGAACCGAAACGACGTTGCCATCAATGCCCAGTTTTGTCTTGATCTGGTCGTGCAGGCGTTGGGCATCGGCACGCTGCGTCTGCGGGCCGGCGCGCACGCGCCACAGCCGCTTGCCACCAGCCTGCACCGAATCCACGAAACCGTCGAAGCCGTTGGCGCGCAACTTGTCGCGCAGTGCCAAAGCATCGGCCCGGGTACTCATGGCCGCCAACTGCACCGCCCAGCCACCAGCCTTGGCGGGCAGCGATGATGCGGCGGCGGCCTCACCGCTGTCGCGGTTGGCGTCTTGCTCCAGTCGTGCCGGTACGCCGGGAATCGACTGGACGATCTTCAAGCGGGCCGTTTCGGCCGCGGTGCGCGTCTCGAACGGCCCGGCAACGACCTGGATGCGTTGCTGGCCGGCCTGCATGATCGGGTGACCGCTCACCGGGAAACCCATGGCTCGCACGCGACGTTGCAGACGCGCTGCCCCCGCCGCGCTGGCATAAGCGCTGAGGTCGAGCGTGTAGCCGCCATGCCCGACAGGTCCCGCAGTCGCTGTCGGCACGGCAGCGGGCGCGTGCTTTGGCGGAGCGACCACCGGCTTGTGTGCGACCTGCCTGGCTTGCTGCGCAATCACCGGCTGTGACGGCGACTTGCCGGAACCGGTCGTTACCGTGGTCGGCGCGGGTTTCTTGCCGGCTTCGGGATCGGTTCCCACGTCACGCGGACGATTGGAGCCGATGTTCACCGTGGGCAGATGATCGCTCGATGCCGGTACCGCTGTCGGCTGGACCGGCGTGACAGCCGCACTCGATGTGCCGATGGCGGCATCCGGCTTCAGGCTCATGGTCCGCGTCTGCAGGTTGCTGTCCGGCGCCGGCGGAATCGCCAGGCTCACTGCCTGATCGCCGCCGGCAACCGGGGGCTTGCTGGAAAAGAACATCGGCACGAACAGGATCAGCAGTGCAAAGAGAACGGCGGCTCCCAGCAGGCGTATTTTCAAGGCTTCGCTCCAAACGCGGCACGCAACGGCGCGATTATACCCGCCTGTGCCGGCCCCCATGACCCATCCGGCGATCCAACCCGCCCCGTGCGTTCAGCTGGCACGTTCGGCGATCACCGCGCTGGCCACGAAAAATGAGCCGAATGCGAGAATGCACTCGCCCGGGCATGCCGCCGCCCGCGCTGCGGCCAGTGCTGTGGCGACATCGGCATGCGCATCGAACGATGCCCGCGGCAGGGTTTGCCGCAGCACCGTCGCCAAGGCCACGGCGCTCAGACCACGTGGCGTATCGCGTTCCAGTCCGGCCAGGTGCCAATGTCCGACCCGGCTGCCGAGCGCGTCCATCACCCCGGCCACGTCCTTGTCGGCCAGCGCGCCGTAAACCGCATGCAGCGGGCCGCGCGGCTCCTCATCCAGCCATTCGGCCAGCGCGCGCGCGGCCTGCGGGTTGTGACCCACATCCACGATCAAGGCTGGATCGCCACCGAGCGACTGCAGTCGTGCCGATACCCGCACCGCCCGCAGGCCGGAGCTGACGGCGGCGAGAAAATTCCTTGCAGCGATCGGTTCGCCATCGGCACACAACGCATGCAGCGCGGCTATCGCCGCCGCCGCGTTGGCGAATTGCACCGGCGCCGCCAGTGCCGGATCGGGCAACTCCATCACCTTGCCGTCGCGGTGCCGCCAACTCCAACCCGTGGGGTGGCGTTCGATGCTGAAATCGATCCCGGCCCGCTCGACGCGGGCGCCGCTCGCGGCCAGCGCATCGAGCAGCCCCAGCGGCGGGTCCGGCTCGCCGACGATGGCCGGTCGCCCTGCCCGCGCGATGCCGGCCTTTTCGCGGCCGATGCTGTCGCGATCCGGTCCCAGCCAATCCAGATGATCCAGATCCACCGTGGTGATGATCGCCACATCGGCATCGACGATGTTCACCGCGTCCAGCCGGCCGCCCAGCCCCACTTCCAGGATCGCCACGTCCAACTGCGCGCGGGCGAACAGATCCAGCGCAGCCAGCGTGCCGAACTCGAAATAGGTCAGCGGCAGATCGCCACGTGCTGTTTCGATCCGCTCGAACGCGGCCACCAGCGAAACGTCGTCGACATCGGCACCGTCGATGCGCACACGCTCGTTGTAATCGAGCAGGTGCGGCGAAGTGAAACTGCCGACGCGCAATCCGGCTGCCATCAGCATTGCTTCAATCAAGGCTACGGTGGAACCCTTGCCGTTGGTGCCGCCGACCGTGATCGCGCGATGCGCCGGTGCCGCCGCGCCCATGCGCTGCCACACCGCGCGCACGCGATCGAGCCCCAGTTCGATGCTGTGGACGTTGACGTGTTCCTGGTACGCGAGCCATTCGGCGAGAGTGCGGGTCATGCGAGAACTTCTGATGAATGGACAGGCCGGGCGAAAAGCAAACGCCAGCGCGTTACTTCGCGCCCAGGCAGTGTTGTAGCGCACCCTGTGCGCGAAAGCTCTTTGCGGATGTTCATCGACAAGAGCTTCGCGCACAGGGTGCGCTCCTACGGGTTACAGGCGAACCTTGCGCAGGCGCAATGCGTTGCTCACCACCGACACCGAGCTCAGGCTCATCGCCAGCGCGGCCACCATCGGCGACAGTGTGATGCCCAGCAGCGGATACAGCGCGCCGGCCGCCAGCGGCACGCCGACCGCGTTGTAGATGAAGGCGAAGAACAGGTTCTGGTGGATGTTGCGCACGGTGGCCCGCGACAGCGAGCGCGCCCGCGCGATGGCACCCAGATCGCCCTTGATCAGGGTCACCTGCGCGCTTTCCATCGCCACGTCGGTGCCGCCGCCCATCGCGATGCCCACGTCTGCGGCCGCCAGCGCGGGCGCATCGTTGATGCCGTCGCCGGCCATCGCCACGCGGCGGCCCTCGCTCTTCAGGTTCGTCACCACCGATGCCTTGTCGGCCGGCGTCACATCGGCATGCACCTCGTCGATGCCCAGCTGGCGCGCCACCGCGCCCGCCGTGGTCGCATTGTCGCCGGTCAGCATCACCAGGCGCAGGCCGTCGGCATGCAGCGCCGCGATCGCTTTCGCCGTGCCCGGCTTGATCCGGTCGGCGACCGCAATCAGCCCGGCCAGCGCACCGTCGACGGCGAGAAACATCACCGTGGCGCCGTCGCCGCGCAATGCCTCGGCCTGTTGAGTCGCCTTGTCGTCGGCGCCGATACCGAGTTCGTCCAGCAGTCGCGCATTGCCCAGCGCCACCATGCGGCCCTCGACACGGCCCTGCACACCGCGGCCGGTCAAGGTGCGGAAATCCTCCACCGACGGCGGCGTTTCGCCATCGAGGGCATTGACGATCGCCCGTGCCAGCGGGTGCTCGCTGGGCTGCTCCAGCGCGGCAGCCAGCAGCAGCAGACGTTCGCGCGGCAGGTCGCCAAGCGGCAGCAGCTCGGTCAGCGCCGGCTTGCCTTCGGTCAGCGTACCGGTCTTGTCCAGCACCAGCGTGTCGATGTCGCGCAGTGCCTCGATCGCGCTGGCATCCTTGAACAGCACGCCGTTCTGCGCACCGCGGCCGCTGGCCACCATGATCGAGATCGGTGTGGCCAGCCCCAGCGCGCACGGACAGGCGATGATCAGTACCGACACCGCCGCGATCAGCGCATGCGCCAGCTTCGGATCGGGACCGAGCCAGGCCCAGCCCGCAAACGCCAGTACGGAACACGCGAACACCGCCGGCACGAACCATGCCGCGACGCGATCGGCCACCCGCTGCAGCGGTGCGCGGCTGCGCTGCGCCTTGGCCACCAGCGCCACGATCTGCGCCAGCATGGTCTCGCCGCCGACTTTTTCCGCGCGCATGGTCAGCGCGCCGTCCTGGTTCACCGTGCCGCCGGTCACCGGTTCGCCCGTGGTCTTGGTCACCGGCATCGGCTCGCCGGTGAGCATCGACTCGTCGACATGGCTCTCGCCTTCGAGCACCACGCCATCGACCGGCACTTTTTCGCCAGGACGAACGCGCAGGGTGTCGCCCGCGTGCACGCTCTCCAGCGGCACCTCGCTCTCGCTGCCGTCGTCGGCCAGCCGATGCGCGGTCTTCGGTGCCAGCCCCAGCAGCGCTTTCAGCGCGGCGCCGGTACGGCGGCGCGCACGCAACTCCAGAAAATCGCCCAGTGTAACCAGGGTGACGATCACCGCCGCCGTTTCGAAATACACACCGACCTGGCCATGCACGTCGCGAAAACTCACCGGAAAGATCCCCGGCAGCAGAAACGCCACCGCGCTGTAGAGCCAGGCCACCCCCGTACCCAGGCCGATCAGCGTGTACATGTTCGGCCGCCATGGCCTGAGCGAATTCCAGCCGCGCTTGAAAAACGGCGCCCCGCCCCACAGCACCACCGCCGAGCCCAGCAGCGCTTCGATCCAGTTGCTCACCCGATCCCAGGGCACCGGCAGCTGCCAGCCGAACAGATGCGGTCCCATCGCCAGCAGGAACACCGGCAGCGTGAGGGCCACCAGCAGCCAGAAGCGGCGCGTCATCGCGCGCACTTCGCCACCGTCGTCCGCATCCTCGCTGGGCAGCATCGGCTCCAGCGCCATGCCGCACTTGGGGCAATCGCCAGGCCCGACCTGCTGGATCTCCGGGTGCATCGGACAGGTGTAGATCGCGCCCGGTGCCGCGGCCGGCGGGGCTGCGCGGCCCTCAAGCCAGGCCAGTGGTTCGGCCATGAACTTGTCGCTGCAACGCTGCCCGCAAAAATAGTAGGTATGGCCCGCATGTTCGGCGTGTTGCTTGGCGGTGTGCGGATCCACTGTCATGCCGCAGACCGGGTCTTTCACCGTGTGGACGTGGTCTGCAGCGGCGTGATCGGGCGTGGTGGCCATCTTGCCGGCACAGCAGCTGCCGGTTGCGGCCCGCTCGACGGATGCGGCCAGATACGATGCCGGTGCCGCCTCGAACTTCGTCTTGCAACCGGCGCAGCAGAAATGAAACGTCTGCCCGTCGTGCGTGCTGACGTGCTTTGCGGTCGCTTGATTCACCTTCATCCCGCACACCGGATCGGTCGCCATCGCGTCCGACGGCTGACTGGCGCCGTGGCAACACGCTTTCGGCTCATTCATGACGACATCTCCTCGTTGGTCAGAGCCTGCAGGATCGGGCAATGGTCCGGCGCGCCATGGCCGGGACAGGACTCCACCAATTGCGCCAGCCCATCGCGCACGCGCTGCAACTCGGCGATGCGCGCATCCAGCGCCACCAACCGCAGCTGTGCGCGCTGCTTCACTGCTGCCACGCCTTTCCTGCGATCCTGCGAGAGTGCGAGCAGCTGGCGAATCTCCTCCAGCGTGAAGCCCAGGTTCTTGGCCCGGCGGATAAAGCGCAACTGTGCAATCGAAGCGTCGTCGTAACTGCGATAGCCCGATGCACGCCGTCGAGGTTCGGGCAGCAGGCCTTCGCGCTCGTAGTAACGGATTGTGTCGATCGCCACACCGACGCGCTTGGCGACGGCACCGATCGTGAGTGAGGCGGTTTGCACGTTCATCGAAAAAGTATAGACCATTGATCCAGGTCTAGAGTCAACAGCCGGTAATGAACGGGTTTGTGCCGGCAAAGGCCGCCGGCATTGCTGCAGTGGGCAATCACCTGCTTTCTTTCATGCCGTTGGGTTCATGCCGTTGGGCGGGTTTCCAATCGTCTGGGAATTTTTCCCGGTTTCCAAAACGTAACAAGTTCGTTAGGATTCAGAACATCGATGAGGGGGTTCACCATTTGTAAAGATGGTGAATCAAAGCTGCCGTGGGGACGGCAGCTTTGAGAAGACGGCAGGACGCCGTTTCGCCGCCAGCTGCCAAGCACCGTTCGTTGGTTACTGTGGTGCGAAACAGATAGCGGACAGCCGCGGGTGGACAGGAGTCCGCCACGCGGCTTTTTTGCCTGGGTCACCCGCCGGCAGGAGCCGGCAGCCAACGCGCCGGCACGCGGTCCGCATGCCGGCGAACCCACCATGCTTCAGTCTTTCCGGGCACGCTGCCGGGGGCGCACATACAAGACGAGGCTGTGATCCTCGATCACATAGCCGTGCCGCGCGGCGATCTCATGCTGCAGGCGTTCGATCTCTTCGCTGACGAACTCGATCACTTTTCCGCTGTCCACATCAATCATGTGATCGTGATGCTTGCCGCGATCGAGTTCGTAGACAGCCTGCCCGCCTTCGAAATTGTGCTTGACGATGATCCCTGCCGCCTCGAACTGGGTCAGCACGCGATACACCGTCGCCAAGCCGATATCTTCCTGGTGACCGAGCAGTTTCTTGTAGACGTCTTCGGCAGTGAGATGCTGCACGCCTTCCTCGTCGAAGATCTGCAGGATGCGCATCCGCGGATGGGTCACCTTGAGGCCGACTCTGCGCAGCTCTTTGGTTTCCTGGTCCATAGCCCACTCCACGCACACGGCGTTGCCAAGCCGTTAGTGTATCATCCGACACCTTCACGATCTGGACGCAACACGCATGCAAAAGCTGATCTCCCTGCTGGTTTTCGCCATGCTGGCACTTGCACTCGCCGGCTGTCACATCGTCTATACACCCGATGTTCAGCAAGGCAATCTACTTGACAAGGACATGGTGGCGCAGCTGAAGCCAGGCATGACCAAGCGCCAGGTACTGCTGTTGATGGGCACGCCTTCGGTCAGCACCCCGTTCGACCATAACCGCTGGGATTACGTTTCCACCCAGGCACACCGCGGTGGTCCGATGAAAGTGCGCACGTTCACCCTGGCCTTCAACAACGACACCCTGGTACGTACCCAGGGTGATTTCTTCGCTCCGGATGCGCAACAACTGGTCAAGGACAGCAAGAAATACCGCACCAGCTATCCGGCCACCGAAACCAAGGGCGACAAGAGCCAGAGTCCGGACGACAAAAAGAACGATGGCGGACTTGGTGCCGGCAAAGGTGGCGACACCAACGGCCATTGACGGAGCGCGATCCCCTCCGCCTGATCAGCCCGCTTTGGCGCGCCGTCGTCGCGCCTCCATCGGGTCGAGCATGAGCGGACGGTAGATCTCGATCCGGTCGCCATCGCGCAGCAACTGGTCGGGAGCGACCCTGCGCCCATGAATGCCGAGTCGTTGCGGATCAATCGTTCCATGCGCCAGTGCGCGGCTGATTCCCGAAGCGTCGATCGCCTGGATCACCGTACTGCCCTGCGCCAGCTCGGTTCGGTACTGGATCTGCTGCGTGGCGCTGGCATAGACCACCGCAACCCTGATGGTGCGTTCAGCCATACGAGCGCTCGGCCTCACGGCAAAAATCATCCACCATGCGGCCCGCCAACCCCTGGAAGCCGAGTTTCAGGGCACTGCTTCCAAGACGGCCTGCATAATCGAAATCCAACGCGAAGGCGACCTTGCACCCCTGATTGCCCAGTGGAATGAAATCCCATACGCCCTCAAGACTGCGAAAGGGACCGTCAACCAGACTCATCTGCAGGCGCCTGTCTGGCTCGACCGTGTTTCGTGTGGTGAAGCTCTGGCGGAACCCGGCAAACTTGAGATCCAGCCGCACCACCAGCACATTCTCCTGACGATCGAGAACATCAGCGCCGACACACCAGGGGAAACGCTTTGGGTATGCTTCAACCTCGTTGACCAGGTCGAACATCTGCGCCGGCGAGTACTTCACCAGGGCACTGCGACGGATTTCGATCACGGCTGCCTCTTCAGATCACGCATGATTCGGCCCTGCACCAGACCGAATCGGCATCAGGGCCACAAGGTCCGAGTTTAACCGACATGGCCAAGGCGAAGGACAAGGACAACAAGGGCTCAGGCACCATCGCGCTCAACAAGCGCGCCCGTTTCGAGTACCACATCGACCAGCGCTATGAAGCCGGCATTGCGCTGCAGGGCTGGGAGCTGAAGGCGTTGCGTGCCGGCCGGATCAATTTCGGCGAGAGCTACGCGACCGTCAAGAACAGCGAAATCTTCCTGTTCGGCGCATCCATTCCGCCACTGATCAGTGCTTCCACTCACGTGGTCGCCGAAGATCGGCGCATCCGCAAGCTGCTGTTGCATCGCAAGGAAATCGATCAACTGATCGGAGCCGTCGAACGCAAGGGTTATACCCTGGTGCCCACGGCGATGTACTGGAAAGGCAACAAGGTCAAGGTTGAAATCGGTCTCGCCCGCGGCAAGCAGGAACACGACAAGCGCGACACCGAGAAACAGCGCGATTGGCAGATCGAAAAGCAGCGCACCATGCGCTCGCACAACCGCGCCACGTAAATGCGGGTCAGGGAGCACCGGCAGGCATCTCCGGCGCGGGGGCGCGGGACGAAAATCCCCGACGAACGTTTAGCGCTTCCTTGTACGGTAGTCACCTGAAGCTGCAGGCCAGACACGTGCATGCGCAGCACCATTGGCCCCTCCCGCAAGCACGAAACGCCGTCTGTGCGGCATACTGCTGCACGCTTTGCGATGACGGGCCTGCCTGCCGGCCTCGACAGCAATCTTGTGCACAGGGCTTCAGCATGGGATGGATCAACGAGATTTCCGACACCGACGCGAGCGGCGAACTGCGGCGCATCTACGACGACGTCAAGAAGCAACGCGGCAAGGTGGCCAATATCCTGAGCGTGCACAGTCTCGACCCGCCGTCGCTGCAGCACCATCTCGATCTGTACATGCACCTGATGTTCTCGTCCGGGCCGCTGACCCGGCGCGAACGCGAAGCGATCGCTGTCGCCGTCTCGGCCGCCAATGGCTGTCCCTACTGCGTCGCCCATCACATGGAAGCCCTGCAGCGCTACGAGAAGGACGCGGGCGTTCTTGCGGCGGTGCGCGATGCCCCGGAGCAACTGGACAATCCCCGCTTGCGGGCGATGCTGCTGTATGCACGCAAACTCACCATCGCGCCGCATACGATGGACGAAAAGCAGATCGCCGAACTGCGCGCCCAGCAGCTGACCGATCAGGACATCCTGCGCATCAATCTGGTGACCGCCTATTTCAACTTCGTCAACCGGATCGCGCTCGGGCTTGGCGTGGCAGCCCATGCCAGTGAGATTGCTGGCTACAACAACGAGTGACTCCACTCAGCCGGCGCAGCCCGGCCGTAGTTTCCATATCCAGGGAATGCATGCGTTGCTAGCGATGGCGCCACAGCGCATGGGAGTTCACCAGTCGCCCGGGCTCAGCATTCGCGCAGCGCCCGGATTATCGATACGCACCGCATCTCATCCATGTCGGAAGGAAAGCGCACCTGCAGGCCATTGGGCAGTTCAACCTCGATGTATTTGCTCGATGTCGCGATCTCGGAAACCACGATCGGCAACAGCGCTTTCGTCGGCGGTGGCGGCAACGGTAGCGACTCACGCAGCTTGCCCCGCCAGTAACCGAAGCACGGCAAGCTCAAGCCCTGCTGATGACAGTACGCTGCCTGACTCAGACCACTGTTGCGCCAAGCGATCAGGTGCGACTGCCAGAATGCGGCCTTCGTACTCATGGGCTCGCTCCTTCGAAAACCGGCGCGTATCGCGGCAGATGCCTGCGGCTCAGAACCATCGACATGGCCGAACACTGCTTTATCGCCACGTGACTGCCCGGCCGCTGGTGTCCTGTGGCATGGTGCACAAGGGTCCAGGGGCCGATTCGAGGGTGTGCAATGTGAATGTGCTCATGGCTCCTTGCTCCTCGGGATAAACGGTCGTTCGATCCATGTCCCTGCTATTCAAACACTTTCTCAGCCGCGATGTGAAACAACCATGTTCATGGCGCGCGCATGTTTGTCCATGCGTCTCAATTTACAGCTATCGCAGGCGATATTCCTTGCGAATCGATCCGGCCGTTCCTGCGGATATATCCCTCAACCGGCGCAGCACGAGAGCTGCTTCACGTCTTTGGTAAAGGTCTGCGCCGCGAGCTTCAGCCCTTCGACCATCGTCAGATACGGGAACAGTTGGTCGGCGAGATCCTGCACCGTCATCCGTGCCCGAATGGCCAACGCCGCCGTCTGGATGAGTTCGCCCGCTTGTGCGGTGACTGCCTGCACGCCAAGCACGCGGCCGCTGCCGACCTCGGCCACCAGCTTGATGAGGCCGCGCGTATCGAAGTTGGCCAATGCCCGCGGGACGTTGTCCAGGATCAGCGTACGGCTGTCGGTTGCGATGCCCGCAAGGCGTGCCTGCGCTTCGCTCAAACCCACCGTGGCGACTTGGGGGTCGGTGAACACCACGGCCGGCATCGCGGTGAGATCGAGTACGGCGTCGCCGCCGGTCATGTTCACTGCCGCGCGCATGCCGGCAGCGGCGGCCACATAAACGTACTGCGGCTGATCGGCGCAGTCGCCAGCGGCATAGATATGCGGCACGCCGGTACGCATGCCGCGGTCGATGACGATGGCGCCCTCGCTGCCGACTGCCACCCCCGCCGCTTCCAGCGCCAGGTCGCGCGTATTCGGTGCTCGGCCGATGGCGACGAGCAACCGGTCGGCATGTAATTCGCCGTCCCCGACACTGAGCACGAATTCGCCGTCGGCATGCTGCACCCGGCTGGCCTGCGTGTTCTCCAGAAGCTCGATGCCTTCGGCGCGAAAGACGGCGGTGATCGCCTCGCCGATGGCCGGATCTTCGCGGCTGAACAAACGGTTGCGCGCCAGGATCGTCACCTTGCTGCCCAGCCGGGCGAATGCCTGCGCCAGCTCCACCGCGACCACCGACGAGCCGATGACCGCGAGCCGGGGCGGGATGGTGTCGCTCACCAGGGCCTCGGTGGAGGTCCAGTACGGCGTGTCCTGCAAACCGGGGATCGGGGGTATGGCCGCTGCGGCACCGGTGGCGATCAGGCAGCGGTCGAACGCCACTTCCCGCTGATCGCCGTCGTTGAGCCGCACGCCGAGGCGATGCGGGTCCATGAAGCGGGCTTCGCCGCGCAGCACCGTGATCGACGGCTGGCCGTCCAGGATGCTTTCGTACTTGGCATGCCGCAGTTCCTCGACGCGCGCCTGCTGCTGCGCGAGCAAGGCCTTGCGGTCAATGAGCGGCGCCGCTGCCGAGATGCCTCCATCGAACGGGCTGCCCTGCCGCAGGTGGGCGATATGCGCGGCACGGATGAAGATCTTGGACGGCACGCAACCGGTGTTCACACAGGTTCCGCCGATGGTGCCGCGCTCGATCAAGGTAACCAATGCGCCCTGCTCGACCGCCTTCAGTGCTGCCGCCATCGCCGCCCCGCCACTGCCGATGACGGCGATGTGCAGGCGACCGCCAATCGCGTTGCCGATGGCGCCCCCCGCAGAACCACGCTGCATGCAGACGTCGTCGATAGCTGCCCGGTAGCCGAGAGTCCCGATGGCGGCGAGCAGCCGGCCATGATCGATGCCTTCGATGGCCGACACGCTCGCCTTACGCGTGGAGTAGGAAACCGTCGCTTCGTTCACGCCGGGTACGTTTTCCAGCGCCTCCTTGACGTGGGTGGCGCAGGACGCGCAGGTCATGCCGTCCACGGCTATTTCGATCATTGCTTTTCTCCGTTGCCCGGCGCGGTACAGCATTGGAAACGGACATGCATGCTCGCTTTCCGGATCGATCGTCACGAGGCTAAGATATTCCCGTAGTCAAGTACGGAGTCAAGTACATGAAACCGCAGCAGGATCATCTGACCATCGGTACCTTTGCCAAGGCGGCTGGTGTCAATCTCGAGACGATCCGTTTCTACCAGCGCAAGGGTTTGCTCCCCGAACCGGATCGACCGCCGGGTGGCATCCGCCGCTATGGGCACGTGGACGTGGCACGGGTGAAGTTCGTCAAATCCGCGCAACGCCTGGGCTTCAGCCTCGGAGAGGTGTCGCATCTGCTGAAGCTGGAGGACGGTACCCATTGCAGCGAAGCTGCCGAATTGGCCGCGTTGCGCCTGGCGGATGTGCGCGCGCGCCTGGCCGACCTCAAGCGCATCGAGACGGCACTGTCCACGCTGGCGGATCAATGCCGCTCGTGCCAAGGCAGCATTTCCTGCCCGCTGATCGCATCACTGCATGCCTGCTGAGTCCGCATGTCCGCGGGCGGGTTGTCAGGATTCTCGCTCGGCAACTGGCATGCCGCTCTGGCGCATTTTTGCCTCGACACGGTCGCATTGCCGGAAGTCATTGCGGGATCCGCCCATGCATTGGGCGGGCACGTTGTGACAAGTCGAGGCTTTCCATATATCGAGCCAGACTCCGCGAAACCGCTGCGTATACAGGGTTCCCTGGCTCGGCCTCGACGGGTAGCTGACGATCAACCCCGCCGGGTGGGTATCAGTCCATTGCAGCAGCGCCTGGCAGTCATGCAACCGTTCGATGGGCTTTGTCAGCCGGCCCAGAAAATGGAAATCGTCACCATCGAGGTCGAGGCTCGCCACAGACCGTCCCTGCATCTGGGCCTGTCCGAGCAAAGCGGCGGGTGGCTCAAGGTTGAACGCGGGCCATACCGTCATCCCGAACAGCATGCTCGCAGCAGCCGTACCGGTCAGGCCGGCGAACGCAATGCGGTAGAGCTCTGCACGCCGGGGTACCGCCAGCAGCAATCCCAGCAAAAGATAAACCACGCCGAACGGAACAGCATGCGTGGCCAATGCCACATCCCACGAACCGTTGACCTTGTTGCTGGCAACCAGCCACGGCAGTGCCAGCAAGACGCCGCCCCACGCGACGCTGACCAGGGCCAACGGCCAGGGACCGAGCCATCGGCTGGTCGCCACGCGATCATTTCGGTCGAGCAGGCGCACGCAGGCAAATCCCAGCAGCAACGCGAAGCCGGCATATTCGGGCAACAGGTAATACGGCTGCTTGCCGCTGATCAGCGAAAAAACCACCAGTACCGGCGCAAGCCACGCATACAGGAACCGCAAGCCGGGCTCGGCGGGACGGGACAGCCTGGCCACGGCCACCCATGACCGTGGCCACAAGGTGAACGGAAATACCAACAACGGCAGCAACGGCAGGTACCACCAGAAGGGTTCGGCGTGAGCGAACGCATTCACGATCCGACCGGTCTGGCGGAACAGCAAGGCATGGCGATAAACCGCCCCTCCCGCCCAGATCGCCGGCAGCGCCCAGGCAGCCAGCAACGCAAAGCCAGCCAGCACGGCAAGCGCTCCATGCCGATACCAGCGGCGTCGATGCTGCCGCGCCCAATCGTTCCACAGCGGTCCCAGCAGCCACGGGAACACCACATGCAGCAACATCACCGGTCCCTTGGCAAGCATGCCGAACCCCACGGCGAATGCAAACCAGAGGAACTGTGGCTTGTCGCGACGCGGCCCCGGCACCAGTGCCAGGAATGCAGCCAGCACGCATATCGCCAACAGCACTTCGTACATGATCTGCATGTCGAACAGGAAGCCGTAACTGAATGCCATCAGCAGCCACGGCACGGCCCGTGCCGTTCGAGGGCGATCGGGAAACAGGCGTCGGGCCACGGCCGCGGCAAGCAGCAGCTGCGCAGCTCCCATCAATACGGCGAGACACCTCGGCCAGATGTCGCTGACCCCGCCCACGGTCCAGCCGAGCTGGATGAGCCAGAACAACAACGGGGATTTTTCGGTATACGGCACACCGTTCAGATAAGGCACCAGGAAGCTGTTCCGCTGCCACATCTCCCACGCCACCGACAGTGTGCGAGTGGAAAATATCGGCATCGGACCGTGCTGGAAGATCGACAGTGATGCCACCAGCAGCCATAACGGCAACCAGATCCACTCGGCCAGAGGAGCGCGTTTGAGATACGCGACACCATGTCTCATCGGTATCTCTCTCACGGTGACGGTGGTGATTGCACGCGCGCTTCGCGGGCGATCACGACATAGTCGCCGTCGCGTCCCAATTCGCTGAACGGCACTCCTGCCGCCTGCAGCCGGGCCAGTGTGCCGGACGGCATCACGGCAATCTCGTCATGACCTGTCCGCCACCTCTGCTCAAACTGCTCGACCTGCCCGATGTAGCCGGCTGGCCGCGAACTGACCCAGGGCATGATGTCGTCCGGCTGGTCCGCCACCACGGTCACCAGCCGCCGCAGATAGAACGGCAGGCCACGCAGCGACATGTTCACCGTAAATACTTCGGTATGCGGCCCGATCCGCGGCGCGATGAGACGTGCGACGGGAGCGGCCGATTCAACGGCCGTGAGCGGTTGCCAGGCCAGCAGCGGCACCTGCCAGCCCAGTAGTGTGGCCAACGCCAGCACATGGATCGCCGCCGTACGCGAGGAGCTTTTGCCGGCACGCCGCAACAGCAGTTGCCAACCGGCGAAGGCGGCCAGTGCGATCAGCAGGCAGGCCATCGACAGCCCGGTCATGTTGTGATGGAACGCTGCCGCGGAGACATCGGCGTGCCTGCCGACCGGCCACACCCGGGCGGCAATCGCACCGGACACGCCGAGCAGCGCGATCACCCCGAGTCGACGCCCCAACGCCGCCGCGGGCAGGATCGTCGCTGCGCGCGCAAGCAACAGCACCAGTGCAGGGAACAGCGGCAGAATGTAGAACGGCAGCTTGGAATGGGACAGCGAGAAAAACAGCAGCACGACGGCGACCCAGACCCACAGGAATTTCTGTACCGGGTCATCGACGAAGATGGCGGACCAGCCGCTGCGGTTGAACGGAAGCAGCATGCTCCACGGGAAAATGCCGACGATCACGATGACCGGAAAAAACCAGATCGGCTTCTGGCGATTGTCGACCGAGGAGAGAAAGCGGGTGAAATGCTCACGGATGAAAAAGTAGTCGAAAAATCCCGGATGCGTGTAGCTCATCACGATGAACCACGGCGAACACAGCAGCGCCAGCACCAGGATGCCCTGCCACAGGGACAATCGCCCGAGCAGGCCCCAGTCGCGCCGCCACAGCATGAAAACCACCAGGACCATGCCCGGCAGCACCACCCCGATCAAACCCTTCGACATCACCGCCAATGCAAGCGCGATCCACATCAGCACGTTCAGGCGGCCACGGATCGGCGCCGCCGACGGATCGAACTGCGCTACCAGGAAACACGACATCCCCATCGCGATGAAGGCGGTGACGCCCATGTCCAGGGTGTTGATATGGGCTGCGGCGGCGAACAACAGCGTGCTGCCCAGCATGACGGCGGCGAAACCGCCGGCCTGACGCCCGAACAGCCGTTTCCCGGCCCAGCCGACGGCGATCATCGCCAGCAGCCCGGTGAGTGCGCACCACACTCGCGCTGTCCACTCGGTGATGCCGAACACCGAATAGGCCACGGCGGTTCCCCAGTAGTGCAGCGCCGGCTTGTCGAAGAAATTGAAGCCGTCCAGTCGCGGGGTGAGCCAGTCGCCGCTGGCCACCATTTCGCGCGCGACCTCGGCATAGCGCCCTTCGTCGGGTTCGCCCAGGGGGCGCAGATTCAGCCCGTAAAACCAGCTGATTACCCAGGTGGCTGCGAGCAGCAGACCAGCCCAGCCTTGGCGCAGAGTGGCTCTGCCGCTTGAGTCGGCGCGCTGCGGAGAATCGTTCATCAACCAGTTTCCCAATCGGCAAGTGATGGCATGTCGTCGAATGCGAGGGGCGAAATGAGCCACCACCACACAGCCAGTGACGAGCCATGGGTGCATGACAGACTGTCAATGATACTTGCTTGCCGCGCCGTGTCTCGGGGTCGGCGCGCTCGGACCGGGAATGACGGCACAAAATGGCTCAAGACCGGAGCAGATCCGGACCAGATACGTGACGATTCGGGCGATTCGTGTCAGGTAGGTCGGTCTTCGCCGCCCTCTGCCCCGCATCGCGCATCGACGCGGGGCATGGCAGTCATGTTGATATCAGCTGACGACGATCTTGCGCGAGCTGCCGTTGTGCTTCTTGGGCAGTGTCAGATGCAGGATACCGTTGTCGTAGTGCGCATCCGCTTTCGTGCTTTCGAGTTCGGTCGGCAATCTGAAGGAGCGAAACACTTTTCCGTAGTAGCGCTCGGTATAGATGTCCATTTCGTTGTCCTTCTTCTTGCTTTCCCGCTTGACCTCGGCACTGATCGATACCTGGTTGCCCTCGACCGAGATCTCGATGTCGTTCTTGTCGATACCGGGTACTTCGGCATTAACCAGATATGCCTTGTCGTTTTCGGTGACGTCGATACGCATGTCCGGTGCCGTCGCTTCAAGCTCGCGCCACAGCGGGCGTGTGCTCAGGCCGCGGAACATGTCTTCGAAGGTGGCAAGCGGATCCATGCGGCTCACCGTCTTGAGTGGATTCCAACGTGTCAGGGATGTCATGGGATATGTCCTTCGCATAGAGCGACGCAGCCCTCCATGCATCGCAAGTTTGAAGCTGCGCCAAACCCGCACCCGGCCGCATCCATCGTATCGTGTCCGGGAGCAAGACCACCCATAATTATGCGCCCGGGCGCCGATGACATGTTGACCTAGGTCAATGAAACGCTTCGCAATTCGACCTGAATCGCGGCACGGGGAGACCTCAGATGCGTGCCAGGTACAGCACCGACAACAGCGTGCCCAAGGCCGCCACGAGATACACGGCCACGGCCACGAGCCGGTCCTGGCGCAGGCCGAAATCATGCAGCGCCACGCGCAACCGATGCGCGGCATGCCACAGAAACAATGCGATCACCGTCAGCAGGAACAGCTTGCCCAACCAGTGCGCTGCAAACGCATGCAGTTGGGCATAAGCCAGCAGTTCGGGCACGTGGCCCATCGCCGCCAGCAGGAACAACAGCACCAGCACCGGGGCCAGCAAGGCTGCCAGTGTGCCGCCAGCGGCGAACAGGCTCCAGACAATGGGTTTGTTGGATTTGGCCATGGGGTTACAGGACTCCGGCAAAAAACAGCACTGCCAGCGAGATCAGGATCCATGCCGCATAGTGGGCAGCCACGATGAACCTGCCCGGCAGGAATCCCTCGCCGATCTGCACCGGCAGTGCCTTGGGGGTAACGTTGAACCAGCTGATGGCGTTGTGGACGGCGAAGATCCATACGATCGACAGGCCCAGGGTGCTCCACGGGCCGGTGATGGCGACCAGAAACGACTCGTAGGCGGCCTGCCCTTCGGACAGACGCTCCACCGCGCACAGCAACAGCAGCGCGAAGGCACCGATGAAGACGCAGGTCACTTCACGCGACATGTAACGCATGTAGCGTGGATGCCTGAAATACCAGCGGGTCCTGGAGACCGGGCGAACGAACGGTCGGCGGCTCATTTCGCATTTCCCGGCAACAGGTGTTCCCTGAACCAGTCCAGGGTGCTGGCCACCTTGACTTGCTGCAACGCGCCCGCCGGATCCACGGCCTTGGGGCATACCTCGGAACAGGCGCCCACGAACGAGCACTCCCACACGCCTTCGTTGGTGGCAATCACTTGCTGGCGCTCCTCACGCCCGCCGTCGCGCGAGTCGAGGTTGTAGCGGTGCGCCAGCGTGATGGCGGCCGGCCCGAGGAACAGCGGCTGCAATGCATACTGCGGACAGGCGGCATAGCACAGCATGCAGTTGATGCACATGGAAAAGTGACGGTACTTCATCAACTGCGCAGGGGTCTGGGTGTACTCGCCCTCGGCAATCGGCTTGTTCTCTCCGGGGATCAGGTAGGGCTTGACCCGTTTGAGCTTGTCGATGAAGTCATCGGCCACCGTGACCAGATCGCGTTCGATCGGGAAGTTGGCCAGCGGCTCGACCCGGATCACTCCCTCGAAGTCGCGCAGGAAGGCATGGCAGGACAGTCTGGGCTCGCCGTTGATCATCATGCCGCAACTGCCGCACACCGCCATGTGGCAGGACCAGCGGTAGTTCAGGGTGGGGTCGATGCTTTCCTTGATTGCATTGAGCGCGTCCAGCACTACCCACTCCTCCTTGCAGGGGACTTCGTAACGCTGGAAATGCGGTTCGCCGTCGACCTGCGGGTCGTAGCGCAGCACTTCGAGATGAACCATGCGTTCGTTCACTGGTGGCCTCCCGAATAGTCACGCAGGCCAGGCGGCGACCTGGTGATCACCACGTTCTGGTAATCCACTCGCGGCGCGCCGGAACCCTGGTAATGCACCATGCTGTGGCAGAGGTAGTTGTCGTCGTCACGCTTGACGTAGTCCAGCCGCTGGTGCGCGCCGCGCGACTCCCTGCGCGCCAGCGCGCCTACCGTCAGCGCCTCGGCACAATCGAGCATGCAGCCCAGTTCCAGCACCTGGAACAAGTCGGTGTTGAACACGTTGCTGCGATCGTTGAGAACCACCTTGCGGTAACGCTGGCGCAGCTGCCCCAGCTTGTCCACGGCTTCCTGCAAACCGGCATGGTCACGATAGATGCCGACGTTCTTCTCCATCGTGTCCGTCATCTCCTTGCGCAAGCCGGACATGGACTCGGTGCCGTCCGTGCGCGAAAACAGCTCGCGGATGCGTGCCTGCGACCCCAGTGCGCGCGCCGTCAGCGCAGCCGTGTCGGCGGCGGGAAGATCCTTGATGTATTCGATGGCCGACAATGCCGCGCGCTTGCCGAACACCAGCAGTTCCACCAGGGAATTGGACCCCAGGCGATTGGCCCCGTTGAGGCTGACGCATGCGCATTCACCGGCGGCAAACAACCCGGGCAGCGACGTTGCCGCCCGGGTGTCGGTGGAGATGCCGCCCATCATGTAGTGCACCACCGGACGAACCGGCACTGGGTCGGTCACGATGTCCACGCCCAGGTAGCTGATCGCCAGTTCGCGCACCAGCGGCAAGCGCTCGTTGATCTTCTTCTCGCCCAGGTGGCGCATGTCCATCAATACGCATTCGCCCCAACGGGTGGACACCGTGTTGCCCTTCTGCAGTTCGTGCCAGTAGGCCTGGCTCAATCGGTCGCGCGGCCCCAGTTCCATGGTCTTGAGTTGCGGTTTGCCCAGTTCGGTTTCCGGACCCATGCCATAGTCCTGCAGGTAGCGGCGGCCATCCTTGTTGAGCAGCACACCGCCTTCGCCACGGCACGCCTCGGTCAGCAGACTGCCGGTATTGGGCAGCCCGGTCGGGTGGTACTGCACGAATTCCATGTCCTTCAGCGGCACGCCGGCGCGGTAGGCCAGCGCCATGCCGTCGCCGGTCTTGATCGCGCCATTGGTGGTGAACGGGAACATGCGCCCGGCACCGCCGCCGGCGATGATGACCGCCTTGGCGTGGAATTGCCGGATCAGGCCACTGCGCATTTCCATCGCCGTCAGGCCCTGGCAACGGCCTTCGTCCAGCAACAGGTCGAGCGCGTAATACTCGTCGAAACGGAGAATCGACGGAAACTGCAGCGACGTCTGGAACAGGGTATGCAGGATGTGGAAGCCGGATTTGTCGGCGGCAAACCAGGTGCGCTGCTTCTTCATGCCGCCGAACGATCGCACCGCCACGGAGCCGTCTGCCTCACGGTTCCAGGGGCAACCCCAATGCTCCAGTTGCAGCAATTCCCGGGGCGCCTCCTTGACGAAATACTCCACGCAGTCCTGGTCGGACAACCAGTCGCCACCACCGACCGTATCGTCAAAATGCATGTCGAGGCTGTCGCCCGGCTTGATGACCCCAGCCGCGCCACCTTCGGCTGCGCAGGTGTGGCTGCGCATCGGATAGACCTTGGAGATCAGTGCGATGCGCAGCTTCGGATCGGTCTCGGCCAATGCAATGGCGGCGCGCAGCCCTGCCCCGCCCGCCCCCACGATGGCGACATCGGCATCGATTATTTCCATTTCCCTCTCCCGACTGCCTGATCGGCGCTGACCGGTTTCACCATGCGGAAACCTGTTCCCCGCACGAAAATTACTGTTTTGTTGCGATGATGATCTGGAAATTCCCGAAGAAATACGTTGTGCGTTCGCACGTCCATCCGCCCGTGCTTTCCAGGCAGTTGAGCGGGTCGTGGGTGTTCCAGAGGGCAAGGCCGAGGGGCTCGAATACCTTGAAATACATCCAGCTCATCGCGCGCAATACCCGCACGTCCGGTCGATGAAACTCGGCCAGCAGGAGCTTGCCGCCCGGTGCCAGCATGCGTCCGGCCTCGCTCAGGGCCTGCCCCTTGAGATGGTGCGGCAGTTCATGCAACAGGAAAAACATGACATTGACAGCGGCCACGCCATCGGGTTGCCGCATCGACGTGGCGTTGTCCTCGATGAACTCCACCCTGGCTGAAAGATCGTCGATCTTGCTGCGTGCGTGAACGAGTTCATTGTCGATGATGTCGGTGATCAGGATGCGCCCGGCGCCCACCTGGACGGCTGCCTGCACCACTCTTGGAATGACATTGCCGAAGGCGCATGACGTGATCAGCACGTTCCTGTTTTTCAGGTCGACCTGCCGCAGCTCGTGCACGATACGCGAGACAAGATGGTGGTACTGGAACAGCAGGATGGCCGAAATGATCGGCTGGAAATCGACCAGCTTGATCAGGCGCATATTCGAATAGATGGGGTACACATGCGATTTGTCGCAGGGCGAATCCGCCGACAGGCCACGCAGAACCAGCGCGCCTCTCGTCGCCGCAAAGAAGAACAGGCCCGTGGATACCAGCAGGAGAAAAACGACTGAAAACCCGCCCATCAGCCACATGTTCATGGTGCTTCCTTGTTCTGCCCTGATCAATGCCCGGTCATTGCCGAAACAACGAACGGCAATTTGCCCAGGCATGTCATGGCATGGCTCCTTTGCCCGTAACGCTCACCATGCACGTATACACCTGCCATGGCGCCGCACAACATGGCAAGTTGTCGCAGATGGATGCACCGGGCATCCGGCCAGGATCCAGGGGCGCCTATTCGCCTCGACGACCATGGCCTGTGCGTTGGTTGATTTGCGTCAACACGCCGGAGCGTTCGGGCGACGAGGATGGCCGAACCATAGCCGAATGCCGCATCGCGCCTGATCCGGACGCGTTCGGCTCGAGGGGGATCGTGACTGAGGAGGAGCGCCAGCCATGCAGGACATTCTTGTTCATACGGAAATTTTCGACCCCTGGACGCCGGGAGTGGAGTACGCGGCGCATCTCGCCGCGGCATTGGATGCCGCACTCACGGGAGTGTATGTCTGCCCGTCGCCGATGGCGGCAATGCCTGCCTACGACGCGCCGGGGCTACTGGCGAACTTGCTCGAAAGCACGCGCCAGTTGAATGATCTCGCCTTCGCCGCCGGGGATTCCTTCATCGCGCTGGCGCATCGGCTCGGCGCGCGCAGGGCCGCATGGCAGGTAGCCGAAGGGTACCTGCCGGCTGTGCTTGAGCACATCGGCAACTGGCATGACCTGCTCGTGCTCGAACGTGCAGCGAATGCGCCGTGGGGCTCGGCGCCGGCGCTCGGCAACGTGGTGCTGACCACAGGCCTGCCGTGCATCACCGTCCCGCCGGGGACGACGGCTGCCTTTGGCCTCGATTGCATCGCACTGGCCTGGAACGGTTCGTCCGAAGCGATCCGCGCGATCCATGCTGCGCGGCCGCTGATCATGCGCGCCCGGCGCGTGGTCCTGTTGCATGGCGAGCACCGCCACCCGTTCAGCGAGATCGGCTGGAGGCCGGAGTTCGACCTGCGCGATTACCTGCAGCGCCACGGGATTCATGTCGAGGAACAACCGCTCCCGACGAGCGGCGACGAGGCAGGCGAAGCCCTGCTCGATGCCGCTTCGAAGCTCGACGCCGACATGCTGGTGATGGGCGCCTACGGCCGCACGCGCTTCAGCGAGTGGGTTTTCGGCGGTGCCACGCGCCACGTCCTGGGCAATGCCTCCATGCCGGTGCTGATGCGGCATTGAGTATCAGCCCCCGTCGGCAGGCGTGATCCGCGCCGCGACAGCCGTGTCGCGTGTTGATCTCGGTCAATACCCCGTGGTGCACCGGGGCCAAACTGCCAACATCGCCGGGCTGGTCATGGGGCGGCGGGAGGTGTTGCATGTCGGAAATCAAGCTGTACGGACTGGGTGCCAGCCGGCCGCAGGCACAGGCGATCGCCACCGCGCTCGGCATCGCGCTGAGCGCGCATGAGGAACGCGAGTTCGACGATGGCGAGCACAAGGCGCGCCCGCTGGAGAGCGTGCGCGGTGCCGACATCTATGTCGTGCACTCGCTCTATGCCGACGCCGCGCAGAGCGTAAACGACAAGCTGTGCCGGCTGCTGTTCTTTCTGGCTGCCATGCGCGATGGCGGCGCGGCCAGGCTCACCGCGATCACGCCCTATCTCTGCTACGCGCGCAAGGATCGTCGAAGCAAACCCCATGATCCGGTCACGACGCGATACGTGGCGCAGCTGTTCGAAGCCGTCGGCGTGAACGGCGTGCTTGCGCTCGATGTGCACAATCCGGCGGCGTTCGAGAACGCCTTTCGCTGCGGCGCCGAACAGCTGGAGGCACAGCCGCTGTTCGCCTCGCGCCTGGCTGCGGTGCTGCGCGGCCGGGACGTGACCGTGCTGTCGCCGGACAACGGCGGGTTGAAGCGTGCCGACGCGTTTCGTCGCGCCCTGACGGACAAACTGGAGCGGCCTGCGACGCTGGGCCAGATGGAAAAATGGCGCAGTGCCGGAGTCGTGTCCGGCGAGGCGCTGTTCGCCGAGGTGGCCGGACGCAGCGTGGTGATCGTCGACGATCTGATCGGCACAGGCACGACGTTGCTGCGTGCGGCGCGTGCCGCACGCGAGGCCGGCGCGCAGGCGGTGTATGCCGTCGCCAGCCACGGGTTGTTCGTCGGCACCGCCGCCCGGGAGCTGGCCGATCCGGTACTGGACCGCATCCTCGTCACCGACAGCGTGCCCGCGTTTCGCCTGGCGGGCAGTGCTGCCGCGGACCGGGTCGAGGTACTGGCAAGCGCACCGCTGTTCGCCCAGGCGATACGGCGCCACCATGCCGGTTCGATATCCGCCAGCACCACTTGACCGTGGCGCCTTGCGGCGTGCCGAGTGCACGCAGGGTGCAGGCGCAATGCGACGGGGGAATCCTCCGTGCTACCGCTGATGCGCGGCGCCCCGCGGCGATCGGGACATGTATCTGGCATGACGCCATGCATGGCGCAAAAAGTCGTTCGCGCAGGCGGTCCAGTGCCCAGGTGTGCCGGCATGCGGGTCATCGAGATGCCAGATCGCGATCTTAGCGCGCACGAACGCATTGTGTGCCGCATGAAACTCGACCAGCGCATGCGGGGGATCGTCCGCGCTCAGTTCGCGGTAGGCCTGGAACAACCATTCAGCCGGTTTCGGTCGGCCGAGGCGGCCGCACTCCATGGCGAGGAATGCAAGTTCGTCGACAGGATCACGCAATCGCAACTCCCGGTTGAACTCGATGCAATCCACGATCGTTGGCGCTTCGGTCAGGTAGATGTGCTCCGGACGCAGATCGCCATGCCCCTCCACGATGTGGCCGGCGCGCACCCGCGCATCCAGCATGTCGGCGTGCGCTTCGACGAAGCGGCGCAGGGTCGCCGCGAGCGCGGCGATCGGTTGCCGCGCCAGGCCGAATTCCGGGCGCATCAGTTCGGCGGCGGTGGCATCTATCGATGCCAGCAGGCGCCGCCGGTATGCGGCGGGCGTCCAGCCCGCACGGGGCGCATCGGCAAAGAACGGCACCAGGCGGGCCATGATGCGGCTAATGTCGGCGGCATCGACCGTTCCCATCCGCAGGCGATGCTCGAGGGTGAGTTCGGCCGGCATGCGCCGCATCTTCACCAGCCAGTCGATGCGCCGTCCGTCGCCGCCCAGCCCGAGGCGGCCCGCCGCATCGACGGTCAATGCCACCATGGCAAGGTAGACGTCCGGTGCCAGCCGGCGGTTCAGGCGCAGCTCGCGCAGGCAGTTGAGCCGGCGCGCCGCGGGCGTGCCGTAATCGATCAGGTCGTGGCGGAACGGCTTCTTCAGCTTGTACACATGACATTCGGACAAGAACAGCCATGACATGTGCGTTTCCAGTGTCTCGATCCGCCCGACCTGCTCCGGGTAGCTATCCGGCCGTCGCAGGAAAGCGACCTTGGCCGACAGGCCCGGCATGCGCATCCTCCGCCGCTGTGGAGCCGTGCCAGGCATCGCCGTCACCCTCACCGCGCGCGGTACCCGGTGGGGCAAGGACGCGGCTGCCGGCATGCGCCGGGGCGGCGACAGGATCGCGCACGGCTTCCCCCGCCGCGGAGGCAATGAAAATGGAGTGGATGCATCGATGCTCTCATGCCAGATGCGCGCGGAACCAGTCGCGGCTCAGCTCGACCACCGTCTGCAACGTACCCGGCTCCTCGAACAGGTGCGTTGCTCCGGGCACGATACTTAGTTCACGTTCGCAACGCATGCGCGCCAAAGCCTGGCGGTTCAAGTCGAGCACGTCGGTGTCCAGGCTGCCGACGATCAGCAATGTCGGCGCGCGTACCCGCGGCAGAGCCTCGGCGGCCAGGTCAGGCCGTCCACCGCGCGAGACGACAGCCGCGACCCGTGCACTGGCAGCGGCAGCCACCAGCGCAGCGGCTGCCCCCGTGCTTGCGCCGAACAGGCCGATGGGAAGATGGCCGATGTCGCCGCGTCGCGATATCCAGTCGATAGCCAGCACCAGCCGCTGTGCCAGCAAGGCGATATCGAACACGTTGCGCCGATCGCCGGCCTCGTCCTCATCCAGTAGATCGAACAGCAATGTGCCGATACCCGAGGCGCCCAGCGCCTCGGCGACCTGGTTGTTGCGCGGACTGAGACGGCCGCTGCCGCTGCCATGCGCGAACGCCACCACACCGAAGGCATCCGGCGGAATGCGCAACAAGCCATCGAGACCGGGTGGAGATACACGAACCCGCTCGGGGGACAGCAATCGAGACGAATGATTCTCACGCATGGCGACACCTGCTGCGTTGGAGCAAACATGTTCCGGGCATCCACGACATTCACAGGATCGCGTATCCGGCATGCACGATGCTGACTCAGATCAATCACGAGCGCGTTTATCGGCAACCAGCACGCGCTGATACCTTGTGCGGAAGTTGATCCAGGTCGGTATTCGTGCCTCGATCCCGCACTAGGCTGGCCATCCAGCTTGATGGAGGTCGCCATGAGTATCCGAAATACCGAGATCGCGGCGATGTTCGAGGAGATCGCCGATCTGCTTGAGCTGCAGCAGGCCAACGCCTTCCGCGTGCGCGCCTACCGCAACGCCGCACGCACGCTCGCCGCATGGCCCGAGGAGATGGCCGACTGGGGAGCGCAGGGCCGCGACTTCGACGACCTGCCCGGAGTCGGCAAGGATCTGGCGGGCAAGATCGCCGAGATCCTGGCGCGCGGCAGCTGCGACCAGCTCGACCGCCTGCGCGCCAGCTTTCCCCGCGGCATCACCGACCTGCTGCATATTTCCGGGCTCGGCCCCAGGCGCGTGCATACGCTGTACCACGAACTCGGCATACGCTCGCCCGCACAGCTGCTGAGTGCGGCGCGCGAAGGCCGTATACGCACGGTGCCCGGGTTTGGCGCAGTCAGCGAACGCCGCATCGCCAAGGCCGCGGCCGACCATCTGGAGCGCGCCAAGCGATGGCCGCTGGCGCGCGTCACACCCAGTGTCGACGCCCTGCTCGCCTGCCTGCATGCGGTTCCCGGGGTGTCCGAAGTCGTCGTCGCCGGCAGCTTTCGGCGTCGGCGCGACACCGTGGGCGATCTGGATATCCTGGCCGTGGCGCCAGCCGATAGCGCCGCCGTGCGGCAACTGTGCGAGTTCGATCAAGTCGAACAGGTGCTTGCGCAGGGTTCGACGCGCGCTAGCGTGGTACTCAAGAACGGCCTGCAGGTGGATCTGCGCGTGGTACGTGCGGCCAGCTTCGGCTCCGCGCTGGTCTACTTCACCGGCTCCAAGGCGCACAACATCAACCTGCGCCGGATCGCCCAGGCGCAAAAACTGAAGATGAACGAATACGGTGTGTACCGCGGCCGGACACGCATCGCCGGCGACACCGAAGCCTCGGTCTACGCATCGATAGGACTGCCCTGCATTCCGCCCGAGTTGCGCGAGGACCATGGCGAAATCGAGGCCGCCCGCCGCCAGGCATTGCCGCAGCTGATCGAACGCGCCGATCTTCGCGGCGACCTGCATGCCCATACCGACGCTAGCGACGGCAGGGAGAGCCTGCAACAGATGGCGCAGGCGGCCCGCGCGGCCGGCCTCAAGTATCTTGCGATCACCGACCATTCACGCAGCCTGACCGTCGCGCACGGACTCGATGCACGGCGGCTGGGTGCGCAGATCGATGCGATCGACCGGCTCAACGAGAAGCTCAAGGACATCGTCCTGCTCAAGGGCATCGAGGTGGACATCCTGCCGGATGGCCGACTCGACCTGCCCGACGCCGTGCTCGCCCGCCTCGATCTGGTGGTCGGCGCCGTGCACAGCAGCCTGGATCTGTCGCGGGAAAAGCAGACCGCGCGCATCCTGCATGCCATGGACCGGCCCAACTTCAGCATCCTCGCCCATCCCAACGGTCGACTGTTCGGCACCCGCGGCCCCTGCGCGCTGGACATGGAGCGGATCATCCGTCATGCGCGCGAGCGCGGCTGCTTTCTCGAATTGAACTCGCAGCCGGACCGGCTGGACCTGTTCGACCTGCAGTGCCGCCAGGCCAGGGACGCCGGCGTCTCGGTAGCGATATCCAGCGATGCCCATCAAGGCACCGATCTGCGCTGGCTGGCGCTGGGCGTCGATCAGGCCCGGCGCGGCTGGCTGGAGGCGGGCGATGTCCTCAATACGTTGCCGCTGCAACGGCTGCGCAAACGGCTCGCGGCAACCATGAGCCCGGTGCCTGGCTGAGCCGCAGCAGGCAGGGGGCCATCCACCAGCCGACATCGAACTGAGTGGCGTTTTGTTGATCGTCGTCAAGACCGGTGGGCAATCGTGGAGCGATGCTTTTCCCCCGGCGGCCTGTCTGGCCGCGGTCGCGGAGAAAGCCCATGCGTATCGCTGATATCTGTACCCGTCAGGTTGTAAGCACCGATGCAGCCATATCCGTCCATGCAGCGGCCGAGATGATGCGCAAGCATCACGTCGGCAGTCTGGTGGTCACCGAACAACCGAACGGCGAGCGTATCCCGATCGGATTCATCACCGATCGCGATATCGTCCTCGCCGTGGTTGCCGTGGGCATCAGCGCCGATGCGCTCATGGTGTCCGACATCATGAGCCGGAACGTGGCCACCTGCACCGAGAACGAAGACATATTCGACGCGATCGAGACCATGCGTGCACGCGGCGTACGCCGCCTCCCCGTACTCAACAGCGAGGGCGGACTGACCGGCATGCTCAGCGCCGACGACATATACGGCGCGCTCGGCACGCATATGCGCGAACTCGGCGCAGCACTCACCCACGAGCAGATGCACGAAATGAACGCGCGCATCTGAAACCCGCACCCATGATGCACGTGCCACGAGTGGAGAACCCTGCCGGCTTGTTGCCTCACGAACGACGACCTGCACCAGATCGCCGACGAAATCGATACCGCTGCTTGCATCGCGCACGACGCATGCATCCAGCCCGCTGAACCAGTCGCAGCATGGAGCATGTGCCGATGAGCATTCTGCCTTTTCTCGATCGTACCCATGCAGCCCGGTTTCTGGCCGATCGGCTGGCCGGTTACCGCGGTGGCAACCCGCTGGTATTGGCGATACCGCGAGGTGCCGTCCCGATCGGACGCGTACTGGCCGACGCCTTGCGCGGCGAACTCGACGTGATACTGGTGCGCAAGCTCGGTGCGCCCGGCAACCCGGAGTTTGCGGTAGGCGCAGTCGACGAGACGGGAGACATGCGCATAGCCACGTACGCCGCATCCGCTGGGGCGGACGATGCGTACCTGAAAACCGAGGGCGCCCGGCAGCTGGCGCGTATCCATGAGCAGCGGAGGCTGTACGGCGGTGGCCGCGAGCCGGTCGACCCGCATGGCCGCCTGGTCATCGTCGTCGATGACGGGCTGGCCACTGGCGCCACGATGGCTGCCGCGCTCGCCTCGGTGCGCCGCCGCGCACCATCGCACCTGATCTGTGCGGTGCCGGTGGCATCGGCCGAGGCGCTGGCACGGGTGGCCGCGCTGGCGGATGAAGTCGTTTGCCTGGCGACGCCGGCCAATTTTTCCAGCGTCGGCGCGCACTACCTGCAGTTCGGGCAGGTCGAGGATGCCGAAGTCGTCGCGACCCTGCAGCAAGCCAGGGGCAAGTGATCGATGGCTCGAAACCAAGGCCCCGCTCTACGCAACGACAGCAGAGCGAGCGAAACACGACGCCCCCAAACCCGGGGCAGGAGACTGACATGACCAAGACATGGATTCTGGTGGCCGACAGTGCACGCGCACGTCTGTTTGCCTTTGGCTCGTCCGAAAAGGTGTTGAACGAAGTGGCCTGTTTCACCAATCCGGATGGCCGCGCGCCGGGTCGGGATGCCACATCCGAGCGCGCACCCCGCGTCAACGAGAGCGTCGGCCCCACTCGTCATGCGATCGAGCCGCATACCTCGCTGCGCGAGAAAAGCGAGGATCATTTCGCGCATATGTTGAACGATGCACTGGAACGCGGCCACAACGAGCACCAGTTCGATCAGCTCATCCTGGTTGCACCAGCCCACTTTCTCGGCGTCATGCACGACTGTCTCGACAAGCCGCTACGCGCGTGCGTTGTCGACGAAATTCGGCACGATCTCACTGCCCTGTCCCTTGCCGAAATACACGCGCGCCTGCCGCACCGGTTGCTTGCGCCGGGGATCTCTCCATAGCGACACATCGAAGGCACATCGAAGATGTGGCCGGGGCGAATGATCCTTCAGATGCCTGATGGCCGGGATGTCATCACTTCGCCGGGGGCGTGGCGTTCGTTCACATCGAACGGTTCGACGGCCCGGGTTTCGTCCAGGTGGAACACCGCGTCGAACTGCAGGGGCAGCGCGGCCATGAAGTAGTGGCTGGCGTATTCGGTTTGCGGCCGATAGAGCACGCCGATCGCGCGTTCCAGCCGTGGGGTACGCAAGGCATCGGCGGCCCGGTCGTGCAAGGACAGGTAGAAGCGATCCAGACGTGTGCGATAGAACAGGCCTTCGTAACTGTCTGCACGCGCCGGCTGGACCGTGCGGCACTCGGCTGGGCCGCCCCACTCGTGCGCGGCGGTGACGGTACCGGCATAAGTGGTGAAGCCCACCAGAAACGCCTGCTCGACCCCGACCTTTTCACGCACAAGCTCGCCGACATTCCACTCGCCGGCCTCCGACATCTGCGTCGCCCGCGCATCCCCCAGATGGGAGTTGTGGGCCCACACCACGATGCGGCCGGCCCTTCCCTGCGCACGCAGGTACCGCTGCAATGCGAACAGCGTCTGCGTCATGTGCTCGTCGCGCCGGTTCCACGTATCGATGCGTGAATCGAACATCCCGCGGTAGTATGCCTCGGCACTCATCACGACATGTGCGTTGCGCTCGGCAAAGAATTGCTCGTCGGCCGCGCGACGGCCGTCGCAGGCCAGGTAATCCGGCGCGCGACGAATCAATTCGAGCAGCCGCTCCCGCACCGCATTGCGGCAGTCCGGTCGCAGACCTGACGCGGCTTCATAGCCGTAGCTCTGCGGGTCTCCCACATGATCCAGGGCGGCGTACTGCTGGCGCGCGATGGCGGCCTGCTCGTGATCGACGTTTTCCAGATAGGCAATGACCGCCTCGGCCGACCGGTACAGGCTGTACATGTCCAGACCGAAGAAACCGACGCCGGAATCGGCCGGGCAAGATGCGTTGTGCGCATGCAGCCACTCGATGAAGTGAAGAACCTCATCGTTGCACCACATCCAGCGCGGAAAGCGTTGGAAGTCGCCGAAGGCGGTGCGCGCCGTTAGATCGAGGCCATCGCCGTGCACGTAGCGGTTCAGGCGGTTGGCATCGGGCCAGTCGGCTTCCACCGCCACGGCATCGAAGCCACGCTCGGCGATCAATCGGCGCGTGATTTGTGCACGCATGCGATAGAACTCGCATGTGCCGTGGGTGGCTTCGCCCAGCAGCACGAACGGACGGTCGCCGACCGCCTCCATCAGCGCGTCGTAGTCTTGATCCGCACCGTCCAGGCGCACGGCTGCTGCACGGATGGCATCAAGCGCACTGGCGGACGTACCTGTCATGGACGGCACCTACGTAGCATATGCATCGCGGCTGGCGGACCGGCCATCTGCTCCGCATCGGCGAACCGGCACGGAGCAGGACCGTCACGCGGATATCAGCTGACCGTGATCTTGTGCGCACCGCCATTGTGCTTCTTGGGCAGCGTCAGATGCAGGATGCCATTGTCGTAGTGCGCATCCGCTTTCGTGCTTTCGATCTCGGTCGGCAAGCTGAAGGAGCGAAACACCTTCCCGTAGTACCGCTCGGTATAGACGTCCATTTCATTGTCCTTCTTCTTGCTTTCCCGCTTGACCTCGGCACTGATCGATACCTGGTTTCCCTCGACCGAGATCGCGATGTCGTTCTTGTCGATGCCCGGCATTTCGGCGTTGACCAGAAACGCCTTGTCGTTTTCGGTGACGTCGATGCGCATGTCCGGCGTCGTCGCTTCAAGCTCGCGCCACAGCGGGCGAGTGCCCAGGTCGCGGAACATGTCTTCGAAGTTGGCGAGCGGATCCATGCGGCTCACCGCCCTGAGTGGATTCCAGCGTGTCATGGTTGCCATGGTAGTGCGTCCTCCGCAGATTGATGCGCAGCCTTTCATCCACCAATCGCCAGGGTGCTGCTGCGCCAACTTGCTGCCCGGCGGTCACTCTGCATGCTTGCAGACGGGACCAGATAAAAGCGTACTCGCGGGGTGGGGCCGTTTATTGACGCAGATCAACAGGGCGACATGCCGCGAGGCCCGGATAGCCAGGACCCGCCGTGCCGGTTACCGTGAGTCCCGCGAACTTCGTTGCCGTTTCGTTATCCGGGAGACCGGTCCCGATGGTCGTTGACATCAGACGGGCGGTACGCGATGAATAGGCGCATGTCAGACAGCAGCATCGATCGGTATCGTCGCCACCGCTACGCCTACCCGCTGGGGCTGCTGGGATTGTTCATCCTTTTCTGGCTCGCACTGGCAATCAGACCGTGGTTCCGCCACGACTGGCTGCTCGAGAACATTGCCGTGTTCGTCCTGCTGCCGCTGTTCGCGGCAACGGCGCACAAGCTGCGCTTTTCCAATCTGGCGTACACCTTGCTCTTCATTTTTCTCTGCGCACATGAGATTGGTGCCCATTACACCTATTCGCTGGTGCCTTACGATGCGGCGTACCGGACGCTGACCGGGCGATCGCTCGATGCGCTGCTCGGGTTCCAACGCAATCAATACGATCGCCTCGTGCACTTCCTGTTTGGCCTGCTGCTTCTGCCCTTGGCGGTCGAGCTGTTCGAAGCCAAGGCCCCTCCCCGCGGGGTCTGGTCTTTCCTGATGCCGGTGTTCTTCATCGAGTCTCTCTCGGCCATCTACGAACTTGTCGAATGGCTGGCCGCGATCGTGTTCGGTGGCGAACTTGGCCAGGCGTATCTCGGTACGCAAGGAGACGCATGGGATGCGCAGAACGACATGACACTGGCGCTGCTGGGGGCCGTGATCGCACAAGCCGTGCTCGTGTTTGTCCGATGGCGGCGCGCGCGGGCGGGTTGAGGCTCATTCCGGGCAGCCCGCACTGGGGCCGGCCGACGGCACTCCATCCTCTTCAGCGGCCGAAGATGATTTCCTTGCCTTCATGGCCGCGGTCCCACCCGCGCAGTTCGTCGCGGATATGGGCGACGCGCTGGCGGCCGAGCGCATTGCGCTCCTCGTCGAGTACCTGGCCATCCAGCAGCTCGGCCAGGCGCTGCGCGGTGGGCAGCATCGCATCCCATGCATCCAGCGCCGGCAATGGCGCCGGCAGGGTCATGAAGAAGCTCACCCCGGGCGTGCGCAGTGCATCCAGCCGGGCCAGATCGAAATTGCCCGGCTTGAGCATGTTGGCCACGCTGAAGATCGGCCCTAGTTCGCGCTTGCCGTCGACCAGGCGGTGATAAATACCCATGTCGCCGTACTCGAGACCGGCTTTTTCGGCAGCCACAACCAGATCCGGGCCATGGAAGAAACTGCCTTCGCGCGCGATCACGAACAGCGTGACGATGCGCTCCACCGGCAGTTGCTCGGGGCGCCGGCCGAGATCCGTGCGTGGCGGAGCCTTTGCCGCAACCGGTGCTGCCGGCTGTGCTGCGGACGGCTGTGGTGCGGCGGGAGGCGGCGTTTCGCTGGATGCCGGCGCACGCAAGGCATCGACGATCGAGGCGGCATGGCCGGCCAGCTTCGGCTTCGGCTTGGTGTGGCTGTGCTCGCCGGACAAGGTGGCGCCCAGGCGTTCGAGCTCGGCGCGCAATCCCACTTCCAGCTCGCCCTGTTGCGGCTGCAGGCTGGCCCGCTCGTGGCCGCCGGCTGGCGCATCGAGCGAACTGAAGTACGGATCGTCGGCGATGCTGGATCCGTCCAGGGTCGGTTCGCGTCGATCGCCGCCCTGCTGGGCACCGCCCATGCGTCGCTTGCCCTGCTCTTTCTTTGGCTGACCGAACAGCCACATCAATACCAGCGCGATCACGCTGAAAATGAACAATGGAATGCCGACGGCGGGATTCCAGCCAACCGCGAGAACAGGTTGCAACGTCATCGAAGGACTCCTCAGGCTGCGCCTGCCAGTTTAGCCGCTTCGGCGAGGTCCACCTGTACCAATCGCGATACGCCCGGCTCGCGCATGGTCACGCCACACAGCTGGGTGGCTGCTTCCATGGTGGCCTTGTTGTGGCTGATGAAGATGAATTGCACCTTTTCGCTCATCTCCCTGACCATGCTGGAGAAGCGCACGACGTTCGCTTCGTCCAGCGGCGCGTCCACCTCGTCCAGCAGGCAGAACGGCGAAGGGTTGAGGCCGAAGATGGCGAATACCAGCGATACCGCGGTAAGCGCTTTCTCGCCACCGGAAAGCAGGGTGATGTTGCTGATCCGCTTGCCCGGTGGGCGGGCCATGATCGACACGCCGGTATTGAGCAGGTCGTCGCCGGTCAGTTCAAGGTAGGCATGCCCGCCGCCGAACAGCCGCGGGAACAACTCCTGCACGCCGGCATTGACCTTGTCGAAGGTCTCCTTGAAGCGCTGGCGGGTCTCGCGGTCGATCTTCCTGATCGCGCCTTCCAGTGTATCCATCGCACTGACCAGGTCGGCCAGCTGGTTGTCCAGGTACGTCTTGCGCTCGCTCTGTTCGGCGTGTTCCTGGATCGCGGCCAGGTTCACCGGTTCCAGGCGGGCGATCTTCTGGCCGAGGTCGTCGAGCTGCTGACGCCACTGGCTGGCATCGATGTCTTCGGCCAGTTCCGCCAGCAGTGCCTGCAGCTCCAGGCCGGAGGCGTTGATCGCTTCGGCGAGCTGCTCGGCGCGCATGTGCAATGCCTGCGCGGCCAGGCGTTTCTCCGACAGCTTCTCGCGCAGCGCGCCCAGGCCATGCTCGACGCGCTGGCGTTCCTGTTCCAGCCGGCGCACGTCCGCATCGACGTCTTCCAGCGCACGGCGCGCCTCGACCAGCTGCCGGTCGACCAGCAGGCGCTGATCCAGGTAGGTCTGGCGTTCGCTTTCCAGCTCGGCGATCGGATCGGAGCCGGCCGCCAGCTGTTCGGCGATTTCGTTGCGGCGTGCCTCGATCTGGCGCAACTGCGTAGCCATGCGGCCCAGTGCCTGTTCCAGCGAAGCCAGCGCGGCGCGCTTCGATTCAAGCCCCAGCGCCAGGGCGTGCGATTGGTCGGCCGCCTCGCGCGCGTTCATGCGCGCTTCCTCGCGTGCTTCGAGCAGTGCGCGGCGTTCGTTTTCCAGCTCGCGCCGCTGGTCTTCCAGATCGCCCATCAGGGCGACCGATTCGTCCAGCCGCGCCCGCGCCTCGCGGGTCTGGCTCTGCAGTTCGTCGAGTTGCGCGCCCAGTTCGGACAGCTCGCCGGTTACCTTCTCGGCCCGTGCCCGTGCCGTCTCCAGCTTGCCGCGATGGCTCTGGATCTGACCGGCCAGTTCGGACTGGCGGCGATGTGCATTGTAAAGCTCGCGCTGCGCGTCGTCGCGCGCGCGCTCGGCATCGAATTTTCGGGCACGCAAGGCATCCAGCTGGCCGGTTGCCTCCTCGATCCGCGCTTCCAGTACAGCGACCTGCCCGGTCAAAGCACGGATCTCGCGCTCGCGTGCGAGAACGCCGACCTGACTGCCCTGCGCGCGGCGCACGCGTGCCCAACCCGGTCCCAGCCATTCGCCGGCGCGGGTGATCACCGACTGGTACGGCGCCAGCGCGGACAGCGATGCCACGCGCTGATGCGCCTCGGGCAGCGATTCCGCCGTCAGGACATGGCCGAGTATCGTCACCGCGGCGGCCGGACCGCGCACATGCGCCGCCAGCGTGCCGGCGGTGTTGGCGCCGCCGGCAACCCCATCGAGCAGAGCCACGTCGGCGTTTTCCAGCGCGCCGAACTCGCCCGCGAGGGCGTGCGAACCCTCCACCAGCACGCTGTCGAGAAACCCGCTGAGCGCGGTCTCCACGGCCGTCTCCCAGCCGGTCTCGACCTGCAGCGACTCACCCAGGCGGCGGGATTTGTCCAGCCCCAGGCGGGCCAGCCAGCCGCTGGCGGCGCCCTCGTCCTGACCCAGTGCGGCATGCTGCAACGCTTCCAGTGAGGCATGCCGCCCCCGCGCCGCCTGCAACTGCTGGCGCGCCTCGTTCAATGCCGACTGCACCTGCCGTTCTTCGTCCAGCACCTGCTCGTAACCGAGCTTGTGCCGGTCGAGCAGGCTGCCGAGGGTTTCGACCCGTTCGCGCTGGGTGTCGTGCTCGTCGTGCAGTTGCGTGCCGGCGGCATCCAGGGTGGCCACGTCGGTGGCTTGCTGCTCCGCCTCCAGCGCTTCGCGGCGACGCGCCAGATCGATCGCCTGCCGATCGAGATAATTGAGCTTGGTGCGTTCCACCTCGGCCGCGCGGCTGGACTCGCCGGCAGTTCGCGTATGGCTGTCCCAGCGCTGCTGCCAGTCGGCCAGCCGGGTTTCGCTGTCGCGCAGAATCTGCGCCGTGTCGTCCTGCAACTGCTGCAGGGTCTCGAGCTTCGGCTCGCCCTCCATCAAGGCCATGCGCAGGATTTCGATCTGCTCACGGTCGGTTTCGATGTGCGCCGCCAGTTCGCCGTGCTCGCGTTCGGCATCGCCATGGGAGCGCTGCAGCCGTTCGGCGGTATCCCGATTGTGGCGTACCTGCTGCTCGACCCGGGCGATTTCGGCGCCGACTTTGTAGACATCGGCCTGCACGGCATTCAGCTGATCGCTGGCGCCGACATGGCGTTCGCGCGCGCTTTCCAGCTGCGCCTCGATCTGCCGCTGCACGGCCAGCTGTTTCTCGATCTCGACCTCGGCTGCTGACAGCTCGGCGCCCTCGCCATCGTGCTGGCTTTTCAGGCCACGGTATTCCAGCGCGCGCAATTCGGCTTCCTTGCGCGTCTGCTCCGCCTTCAGCGCCTTCCAGCGTTCGGCGGTACGTGCCTGGCGGTTCAGGTGTTCGAGTTGCTTGTCCACCTCGTCGCGCACGTCGCGCACGCGATCGAGGTTCTCGCGGGTGGCCTTGATGCGGCTTTCGGTTTCCTTGCGCCGCTCCTTGTACTTGGAGATGCCGGCGGCCTCTTCCAGATGCATGCGCAGCTCTTCAGGGTGCGCCTCGATGATCTGGCTGATCATGCCCTGTTCGATGATCGAGTAGCTGCGCGGACCCAGGCCGGTGCCGAGGAACAGGTCGGTGATGTCGCGGCGCCGGCAGCGCGCGCCATTCAGGAAATACCCGGATTGCCCGTCGCGGCTGACTTGGCGTTTCACCGAGATTTCGGCGTACTGGCCGTACTCGCCCTGAATCGACCCGTCGGCGTTGTCGAAGATCAATTCCACCGTGGCCTGCCCCACCGGCTTGCGCGAGCTGGAGCCGGAGAAGATCACGTCCGTGAGCGAATCGCCGCGCAGGCGGCTGGCCGCGCTCTCGCCCATCACCCAGCGGATCGCATCGATGATGTTGGATTTGCCGCAGCCGTTCGGGCCCACCACGCCGATCATGTTGCTCGGCAGATGCAAGGTGGTCGGATCCACGAAGGATTTGAAACCGGCGAGTTTGATGGTGGTCAGGCGCATGCGGGCATCGGTTGGTCATCGGTAACACCCGCACGATCGGGCGACAGTGCACTGTGCCAAACGCGGAGCGGGGCTGCAATGCGTTCCGCTTGCAGATATCACTTCAAGAACGCATCGTATCTAATTGTTATAAATTACGATTCACTTGAACGAGCGTCGATCGACAGCGCGTGAATGCCGTTGTCCATCAGATCATCGAGCGCGGCATAGACCATGCGGTGGCGTTTCAGCGGCAATTGTCCGGCAAACGCCGCACTGACGATTCGTACGCGAAAATGCCCCTTGCCCTCGCCGGCATGGCCGGCGTGCTTGTGGCCTTCGTCCAGCACGTCGAGTTCGGTCGGAGCAAAAGCGCTCTGCAGGCGCTCGCGGATTTGCTCGATGACCGGCTGGGTGCGCATCGCCGTACTCATGCCGCGGGCAGCGTTTTGCGAAACGGCTTGACCGTCACTTCGCGATACACACCCGCAATGACGTAGGGATCGGCCTCTGCCCAGTTCTGGGCGTCCGGCAACGACGCAAACTCGGCGACGATCAGGCTGCCGCTGAAACCGGCCGGACCCGGATCTTCGGCATCGATCGCCGGAAACGGACCGGCCAGCAGCAGCCGGCCCTCATCCTGCAACTGCTGCAGGCGGCCGAGATGCGGTGGGCGCGCAGCCTTGCGCGCAGCCAGCGAATCGACGTTGTCGGTGCAGGTGATCGCGTACCACATCGGTTCAAGCCTCCGGGCGCATATAGGGGAACAGCAGCACGTCGCGGATCGAGGCCGAATCGGTCAGCAGCATGACCAGCCGGTCGATGCCGATGCCAAGGCCGCCGGTGGGCGGCAGGCCCACTTCCAGCGCGCGGATGTAGTCGGCGTCGAAGTGCATCGCCTCGTCGTCGCCGGCATCCTTGGCGTCGACCTGGGCCCGGAAGCGCGCGGCCTGGTCTTCCGGGTCGTTCAATTCGGAGAAGCCGTTCGCCAGCTCCTTGCCGTTGACGAACAGTTCGAAGCGGTCGGTGATGCCCGGGTCGGTATCGCTCTCGCGCGCCAGCGGCGACACCTCGACCGGATGGGCGGTGATGAAGGTGGGCTGGATCAGGGTGTGCTCGACCGTCTTCTCGAAGATCTCCAGCAACAGCTTGCCCCAGCCGTAGCCGGGTTTGACCGCCGCGCCGAGCCGCTTCGCATGTGCGGCCATCGCCTCGCGGTCGCGCAGCTCCTCGCGCTTGATATCGGGGTTGTGTTCCAGCACCGCGTCTTCCATGCGCCAGCGGCGGAACGCCGGACCGACGTCGATCGCCGTACCTTCCCAGATGAGTTCGGTCGTGCCGAGCACGCTTTGCGCGGTATCGCGGATCAACCCTTCGGTGAGGTCCATGATCTCGTGATAGGTCGCGTAGGCCTGGTACAGCTCCAGCATGGTGAACTCGGGGTTGTGCCGGGTCGACACGCCCTCATTGCGGAAGTTGCGGTTGATCTCGTAGACGCGATCGAAACCACCCACCACCAGCCGCTTCAGGTACAGCTCCGGCGCCACGCGCAGGTACAGATCCATGTCCAACGCGTTGTGGTGGGTCACGAACGGCTTGGCCGTGGCACCGCCGGGGATGATGTGCATCATCGGCGTCTCCACTTCCATGAAGCGGCGCGCGGGGGTTTCCAGCCACTGGCGCATGAAACCGATGATGCGCGAGCGCAGCGCGAAGGTGCGACGCGCCTGCTCGGTCACGATCAGGTCGACGTAGCGCTGGCGGTAGCGCTGCTCCACGTCGGCCAGTCCGTGGAACTTGTCCGGCAGCGGTCGCAGGCTCTTGGTCAGCAGGCGCAGGCTGTCCACCCGAACCGACAGCTCGCCGGTCTTGGTGCGCATCAGCACCCCCCCGGCGCCCACGATGTCGCCCGCGTCCCAACCCTTGAACGCGTCGTACACCTCGCCGACCGTGCCCTGGTGGATGAACAGCTGGATGCGGCCGGTGAAATCCTGCATCTGCACGAAACTGACCTTGCCTTGCACGCGCTTGAGCACGATGCGTCCGGCCACCTTCACGTGGCGCGCAGCGGCTTCGACCGCCTCGGCTGTCTGCACGTCCTTGTCGGCGAACTCGGCCTGCAGGTCGCCGGCGAAGCTGTCTACCTTGAAATCGTTCGGGAACGCGATGCCCTGCCCGCGCAGCGCATGCAGTTTCTCGCGGCGCTCGGCGATCAGCTTGTTCTCGTCGACGGGCGCGGTATCGGTCGGTTCACTCATGATGGATTCCGTTACTGCCGGCACCTCGTCGAGTGACGGGGCCGGTTTTCAGTGTTTGTGGTGGCAGCGCCAAACGGCGAAGGATGAACCTCAGTGCCCTTTGTGAAACACGTCCTTGACCGCGTGCCTGGTGGCATCCCAGCCCGTGCGCGCACCCTTCGCGATGCCGTGACCGGCCTCCTTCGCGCCATGGCCGATATTCGTGGCGACGTGTCTGGTTTCGTGCCCGATATCGCGTGCGCCGTGGCCGATGTCTTTCCCGGCCGCCTTGGCGTCGTGCTTGATGTCCTGGCTGGTGGAGCCCTGCTGGGCGCTGGCGGCATCGGCAAATGTCGCAAGCACGACGCATGCGACGAGGATTCCGAAGATCTTTCCACGGTTCATGCTGATATCCCTCTTGGGAGCTTGGACGGACGGGAGGCGATGGCGATCAAGCGTCGGTCCGTTTCGAGCCGGCCTCGAGGCCGGATTTCAGGCTGGCCTCGATAAATTCGTCCAGGTCGCCGTCGAGCACCTTCTGCGTGTCGGTGCGCTCGATGCCGGTGCGCAGGTCCTTGATGCGGCTCTGGTCGAGCACGTAGTTGCGGATCTGGCTGCCCCAGCCGATGTCGGACTTGGTCGCCTCCAGTGCATCTTTCTCGACGTTGCGCTTCTGCACTTCCAGTTCGTACAGCTTGGCGGCCAGCATCTTCATCGCGGTATCGCGGTTCGCGTGCTGGCTGCGGCCGGTCTGGCAGGCCACCACGGTATTGGTCGGGATGTGCGTTATACGCACCGCCGATTCGGTCTTGTTGACGTGCTGGCCACCAGCGCCGGAGGAGCGGTACACGTCGGTACGCAGGTCGGCGGGATTGATCTCGATGTCGATGTCGTCGTCGACTTCCGGCGACACGAATACCGAGGTGAAGCTGGTATGCCGCCGGTTGTCCGAATCGAACGGACTCTTGCGCACCAGCCGGTGCACGCCGATCTCGGTCTTCAGCCAGCCATAGGCGTAATCGCCCTCGACGCGGAACGTGGCGGACTTGATCCCGGCCACTTCGCCACCTGAAACTTCCATCAACTCGGTCTTCCAGCCGCGCGATTCGCACCAGCGCAGGTACATGCGCAGCAGCATCTCGGCCCAGTCCTGCGCCTCGGTGCCGCCCGCACCGGCCTGGATGTCGACAAACGCGTTCATCGCGTCCATCTTGCCGGAGAACATGCGCTGGAACTCCAGCTGGCCCACCTGCGCCTCGAGCTTGGCGACGTCGGCGACCACCGAGTTGGCCGTGTCCTCGTCGGCATCGGCAATCGCCATGTCCAGCAGCTCTTTCGCATCGGTGAGGCCGGCACCGAGGTGATCGATGCCGCTGACGATGGTTTCCAGCCGGGCCCGCTCGCGGCCGAGTTCCTGCGCGCGCGACGGGTCGTCCCAGATCCTGGGATTTTCCAGTTCGCGGCTTACTTCTTCCAGACGTTCGCTTTTGGTGGCGTAGTCAAAGATACCCCCTAAGCGACTCGACGCGGGCCCGAAGGTCCGCGATCTGCGCAAGGATCGGATTGGTTTCGATCATGTGGTTTGCCAGTAAGGTTGCCGGCGCCGCCAGGAGCCTGCCGGACTTTAGGTTGGCCGGGCTGCGAATCCGTCTGTGCGGTCCATATTCTCGCCGCTTCTTGGCCCATGGAACCACTATGGGCCGGCGAACCGTCGAGTTCTGTCCTCACACAGCCGAATTCTCGCCTCGACCACCAAAGCCCGACAGGCTCCCAGGCGCGGTCGGTAAAGCGGTACAGGATAGCAAACCGGTCAAGCCAGTGCGTTGCTGTGCACCCCGCGCACGGCACGCCCGGAGGGATCGGCCGCGCCAGCGAATGCCGGATCCCATGCCAGCGCGGCCGGCGACGAGCAGGCGATCGACTTGCCGCCCGGCACCGTGGCCGCGCAGGCTTCGCCGGGAAAATGCTGCTCGAAAATGCGCCGGTAGAAATAGGCCTCCTTGGTGGCTGGCGTGTTGAACGGATAGCGCGCCGCGGCGGCGGCGAATTCGCGGTCGCTGACCTGTTGCTCCGCATGCGCCTTCAGCCCGTCGATCCAGCCGTAGCCCACGCCGTCGCTGAACTGCTCCTTCTGCCGCCACAGGATCGCATCGGGCAAGGCCCCTTCGAACGCCTCGCGCAGCACGGCCTTTTCGATCTTTCCGTTGCCAGCCATCTTGTACTTCGCATCCATGCCCATCGCCACGTCGATGAACTCCAGGTCGAGGAACGGCACGCGGGCTTCCACGCCCCAGGCCATCATCGCCTTGTTCGCGCGCAGGCAGTCATAGCTGTGCAGCGCATCCAGCTTGCGCACGGTTTCCTCATGGAAGGCTTCGGCCGACGGTGCCTTGTGGAAGTACAGATAACCACCGAAGATCTCGTCCGAACCTTCGCCGGACAGCACCATCTTCACTCCCATCGCCTTGATCCGGCGCGCCAGCAGGTACATCGGCGTGGCGGCGCGGATGGTGGTGACGTCATAGGTCTCGATGTGGCGGATCACCTCGGGCAGCGCGTCCAGCCCTTCGGCAAAGGTGTAGACGAAGCCGTGGTGCACCGTACCCAGCGCATCCGCGGCTACCTGGGCGGCGGCCAGATCCGGCGAGCCATCCAGCCCGATCGCGAAGGAATGCAGCCGCGGCCACCAGGCCTCGCTGCGGTCGTCGTCCTCCACCCGCTCACGGGCGAAGCGCGCGGCGCAGGCGGCGACCAGCGAGGAGTCCAGACCGCCGGAAAGCAGCACGCCATAAGGCACGTCGGTCATCAGCTGGCGATGCACCGCCTGCTCGAACGCATCGTGCAAGGCGGCCTTGCTCACCGCCTGGCCGCGCGTGTGGCCGTAGTCGCGCCAAGGCTTGTGGTAGTAGCGGTGCAGCTCGCCGTTGACGCTGTCGTAGACATGCCCGGGCGGGAACGGCGCCACATCCGCGCACACGCCGACCAGTGCCTTCATCTCGGAGGCCACGCACAGTCGCCCTTCGCGGTCATGCCCCCAGTACAGCGGGCATACGCCGATCGGGTCGCGCGCGATGAGGTAGCGCTTCGCCGCGCCGTCCCACAAGGCGAACGCGAAAATACCGTTGAGCTTGCCGACGAAATCGCTGATTGAATCGGCGCCGATCGAATCGGCCGCATCGCCGGCGCGGTACAGCGCATTGATCACCTCGCAATCCGAACCGGTGGTGAAGTCGTAGCCCCGAGCCTGAGTATCGCTGACCGGCCCGGGCTGCAAAGCCGCCTGCGCGGTCTCCGAACTGGCCGATTCTTGGCCCATAGCACCACTATGGGCTGGCGAACCGTCCAGCCCGGATCCTCGCGCAGCAGACTTTTCGCCTCGACCACCAGCGACACTCAGGCTCGTAGCGGCCCGCAGCTCGCGGTGGTTGTAGATCTCGCCGTTGACCGCCAGCGCCAGCGTGCCGTCGCGCGAACGCAGCGGCTGTGCGCCACTCGCCGGATCCACGATGGCCAGGCGCTCGTGCACCAGGATCGCCCCGTCATCGACGAACACCCCGCTCCAGTCCGGCCCGCGGTGGCGCTGGCGCTGCGACAGTTCCAGCGCCTGCCGGCGCAAGGCCGCCAGGTCATCGCCCGGCTGCAGATCGAACATCCCGAAGATCGAACACATAAGTTGTTGCTCTCCTTTGCGATCGTCCCTGATCGCGAGGGTCAAAAGCGGACGTCCATGTCCGCACTCTTCAAAAAGGCACAGCTCATTCGACCGTACCCCGAAAACGACGAAGGCCCGCTGTGGGCGGGCCTTCGTCGCGTATCTCTTGTGGAGACTTTCAGCTACGCGACGGCCCGCCGGAGGTTGGCGTTATTGTTCGCGCGATTATTGTTGTTGCCGGCCAGCGTGACGCACCGCGCGGAGGGCGCGCTGGTGGTCTGGGAGCTGGCGATCATCGGATGCATGGCCCAATAGAACAGATTGGACGTCCATATGCAAGCATGCCACACCGGGCAGGCAATCAGTGCGGGCCCGAATGGTTCTCATGAGGGGGGTGCGGTACCCTCACGAGGCTGCACCGGGTGCGGCGCAGCGCTATCGCGTGTTCACTGATGAGGACTCATGACCACCATGACACAACCGCATCGCTACGAAATTCGCTTCCCCGTCGCCGACCAGACCCTGCTCGAACAAGGCGAGTCCTGCTTCACGACCGGCGACGTCGGATATGAAACGAAAATCCGCTTTCACGACTACTCGGCCATCTATGCGCGCCCTGGCCTGTACGAGCAGTTGTTCTACGAAAGACTGAAATGCACCTCCCCGCGCAAGCTGACCAAGCTGCTCCACCAGGTAGTCAGCGAAGCCGGCGAGGATCCCTCGCAGCTGCGCGTGCTCGACGTGGGCGCCGGCAACGGCATGGTCGGCGAACTGCTGATCGAACAGGGCACATCGCGCGTGGTGGGCGTGGACATCCTCCCCGACGCCAGGGAGGCAGCGGCCCGCGACCGTCCCGGCGTCTACGACGCCTACTATGTGGCCGACCTGACCGATCCCCGGGACCCGGCCCTGAAGGATCTGGAAAGCTGGAACTTCGACGCCATGACCTGCGTCGCCGCGATCGGTTTCGGCGACATTCCGGTCGCCGCGTTCCGCACGGCTTACAACCTGATCGCCGACCAGGGCTGGATTTCCTTCAACATCAAGGAGAGCTTTCTGGACCGGAGCGATACCAGCGGCTTCTCGCAGCTGATACAGCGCATGATCCACGATGGTTACATGCGCGTGCATCACCTCGAACGTTATCGCCACCGGCTGTCGATCGAAGGACGGCCGCTGCATTACTACGCTGTCGTGGGACGCAAGAGCCGTGACCTTGACGAGAGTTGCCTTGCAGGACTCTGAGTCCGCAACCACATCCGCCTTCGCCATCAGGCAGGTCAGCAAGCGCTATGGCAGCGTGATGGCGGTCGACAACCTGAGCCTGGACTTCGAAGCCGGCACCACCACCGCATTGATCGGCAGCAGCGGTTCGGGAAAGTCGACGGTGCTGCGACTGCTGCTGGGGCTGGAATGGCCGGACCGGGGAACCGTTTCGATCGGCGGCCATCCGCTGGAACCCGGGCAGGTACTGCAACTGCGCCGGCGCGTCGGCTACGTGATCCAGGAAGGCGGACTGTTTCCGCATCTCACCGCACAGGGCAACCTCGCCCTGCTGCCGCACTATCTCGGCTGGGATGCCGCACGAATCGGCCAGCGCACAAAGGAGCTGGCCGAGCTCACCCACCTGCCGCTGGCCGCGCTCGAGCGTTACCCCGCCGAACTGTCCGGCGGGCAGCGCCAGCGCGTGGCACTGATGCGTGGCCTGATGGCCGACCCCGACGCCCTGCTGCTGGACGAACCGCTGGGCGCGCTCGACCCGATCGTGCGTTACGAACTGCAGGACGAGCTCAAGCGCATCTTCGCGGAGTTGAACAAGACCGTCATCCTGGTCACCCATGACCTGCCCGAGGCGGCATGGTTTGCCGAGCGCCTGGTGCTGATGCGCAAGGGCGCGGTGATCCAGGATGGCTGTTTCGAGGATCTTCGCGACCATCCCGCCGACGCATTCGTCGCCCGCTTCGTCGCCGCGCAGCGACAGCTGCCCCGGGTGCCGCGGTGAACCACCGTCTGCTGTCCCTGCTGCTCGGCGCGTGGGCGTGCATGCTGCTGCCCATGGCCGGCCATGCCGATCCGGTGCGCATCGGCTCCAAGCAATTCACCGAGTCGGTCATCCTGGGCGAGCTGGCGCGGGCCAGTGCCCGCCAGGTGGGGATCGATGCGGTGCACAAGCGCCAGCTCGGCGGCACGCGCATCCTGTGGCGCGCCTTGCTGCAAGGCGATATCGATGTCTATCCCGAGTACACCGGCACGCTTACCCACGAGCTGCTGAAGAACGTCCCGGCCAACGCCGATATCCCCACCTTGCGCGCACGGCTCAAGCCGCTGGGCATCGGCATCACCGACTCGCTGGGATTCAACAACACCTATGCGATCGGCATGCGCGCCGACGAGGCGAAGCGGCTGGGCATTGCCCGCATCTCGGATCTGCGGCGGCACTCCGGTTTGCGCTTCGGCTTTTCCAACGAATTCATGGACCGCAACGACGGCTGGCCGGGGTTGCGCCGCCGTTACGATTTGCCGCAAAAGGATGTGCGCGGAATGGATCACGCACTGGCGTATCGCGCGCTGGCCAGCGGCGCGGTGGATGCCATCGACCTGTACAGCACCGATGCCGAGATCCCCTATTACCACCTGCGCACCCTGGACGACGACCTGCATTATTTTCCGCGCTACGAGGCGGTGTACCTGTATCGGTTGCAGCTCGAACAGAGCGCACCAAGGTTCGTGGCGGCGCTGAACAGGCTGGCCGGACGCATCGACGAGCAGGCGATGCGCGGCATGAACGCCAGGGTGAAGCTGCAGGGAGTCGAGGAAGGCGTGGTCGCCGCCGACTTTCTGGGCCTGCGTGCCGATGCCGACGGCCATCCGGAACTCTGGTCGCGACTGCTGCAACGCACGCTCGAACACACGAAGCTGGTGCTGATCTCGCTGGGCCTGGCGGTACTGCTGGCGATCCCGCTCGGTGTGCTGGCCGCCCGGCTCCGGCGCTTCGGCCAGATCGTGATCGGGCTGACCGGCATTCTCCAGACCGTGCCTTCGCTGGCGATGTTCGTGTTCATGATCCCGCTGTTCGGCATCGGTGCATGGCCGGCCATCGCCGCGCTGTTCCTCTACAGCCTGTTGCCGATCGTGCGCAATACCCATGCCGGCCTGGTCGGCATAGCGCCGGAGTTGAGCGAGTCCGCCGCAGCGCTGGGCTTGCCGCCGGGCGTGCGGCTGCGGCGGGTCGAACTGCCGCTGGCCACGCGCTCGATCCTCGCCGGCATCAAGACCGCGGCAGTGATCAACGTGGGTACCGCCACGCTGGCCGCGCTGATCGGCGCGGGCGGCTACGGCCAACCGATCCTCACCGGCATCCGCCTGGACGACATCGGCCTGATCCTCGAAGGTGCGGTGCCGGCCGCGCTGCTCGCCTTGATCGTGCAAGGCATGTTCGAAGGCATCGAGCGCTGGCTCACGCCTCGCGGGCTGCGACTGGTGGCGAGACAGTAGCGTTCGCGGTCACGGTCACGAAGATGGCAGCGACGCAATGCATGGCGTGACCGGAACAGCAAGGCGTCCTGCGCCCAAGTCGTCCTATTGATTCAAATCAATGACCGTCCTGCCGGCTACCTCCAGAATGAGCCGGTCAAGCCACCGCGCGATTCCAGGCAAGGCACAACCATCATCGAGCAGGAGGGATGGTGCCGTGAAACGGGTAATTTCCGATAAGCCCCCCAGGGATGTCGTTCGCGACGGCCCCCGGCGTGGCAAGCCGGCGGCGAAAAAACGCAAGATCGTGGCGTCGCTGAAATCAGCCGTTCCGACGATTGTCGCCCCCGCCGCGAAGGCCCCGGCGCCGCAGCGCATGGAGCCCGATTGTGTGGTGCATGCGGCGGAAGGACGCCTCACCCAGGGATTGTCGCCGACCGCCATGTGGCTGGCTTACCTGGACTGGAGTTCGCACCTGGCCAATGCGCCCTTTCGGCGCATGGCACTGGCCGAGGCCGCGCAACGGCAGATGGGCCGCTGGATACAGACGCTGAGTGGAAAGGAGGTCATCGTCCCCGGCCCCCACGATCACCGCTTCGACAGCGAAGCATGGAAGCAGCCACCCTTCAGTACGCTGCAACAGGGTTTCCTGCTGCTGGAAGAATGGTGGGCCCTGGCGGCTGCGCCCGCCGAGGGCGTCAACCGGCACAACGCCAGCATCGTGTCTTTTGCCGCGCGGCAGTGGCTGGACACTTTCTCGCCCTCCAACTTCCCCGGCTTCAATCCGGACGTGATTGCCGCCACGCTGCAACAGTCGGGCGGCAACCTCGTCACCGGAATGCGGGCATTTTTCGATGATCTGCAACGCGCGGTCGGTGACAGGCCACCCGCCAATGCGCCACTGCAGGTCGGGCGCGACCTGGCGGTCACCCCAGGCAAGGTGGTGTTCCGCAACGAATTGATCGAGTTGATCCAGTACACCCCCAGTACCGGCACCGTGCGACCGGAGCCGGTGCTGATCGTGCCGGCTTGGATCATGAAGTACTACATCCTGGATCTGTCGCCCGGCAATTCGCTGATCCGCTATCTGGTCGGCCAGGGCTACACGGTGTTTGCCATTTCCTGGCGCAACCCCGATGCGTCGATGCGCGACACCTCGTTCGACGATTATCTGCGCCTTGGCCCGAAGGCTGCGCTCGACGCCGTCCAGGCCATTGCCGGCAAGGTCAGGGTCCACGGCTGCGGTTATTGCCTGGGCGGCACGCTGCTGACCGTCGCCGCGGCCGCGATGGCCCGCGACGGCGACGATCGCCTGGCCAGCCTCAGCCTGTTCGCCGCCCAGACCGACTTCACCGAGGCCGGCGAGCTGCAGCTTTTCATCAGTGAAGACCAGTTGGCCTTCCTGGAGGACATGATGGAGGCGCAGGGTTACCTGGACAGCCGGCAGATGGCCGGCACGTTCCAGATGCTGCGCCCGAACGACCTGATCTGGTCCCGGATGATCAGGAACTACCTGCTTGGCCGGCACGATGCGACCAGCGACCTGATGACCTGGAACGCCGACGGCACCCGCATGCCGGCACGCATGCACAGCCAATACCTGCGCTGGATGTATCTGGAGAACCGGCTGGCCGAAGGTCGATTCCAGGTGGATGGCCGCCCGGTCGCGGTCGCCGACATCAAGCTGCCGATGTTCGTCGTCGGTACCGAGAGCGACCACGTCGCACCATGGCATTCGGTCTACAAGATCCACCTGCTGAGCGATGGCGAGATCACCTTCGTGCTGACCTCGGGCGGCCACAACGCCGGCATCGTCAGCGAACCGGGACATCCGCACCGCCACTTCCGGATCGGCAGGCGCCCAGCCGACGGCAACTACACCGGCCCGGACGAATGGATGGCGGCGACTCCCGGCCAGGAGGGCTCGTGGTGGCCGCGCTGGGTCGACTGGCTCGGTCAACGCAGCGGTGCACCGACCTCCCCTCCCTCCAGCGGCAACCCGAAGGCCGGCTATCCGGTGCTGACGGATGCACCCGGCAGCTATGTACTTGAACATTGAGGTTCAACCAGCATGAATACATCGACCGTGGCGGTGTCGACTTTCATCGAGAATCGCACCTTCGATGAAATCGCCATCGGCGACAGTGCCAGCCTCAGCCGCACGCTGTGCCGCCGGGATATCGAACTGTTCGCGGCGATGTCCGGCGACGTCAATCCGGCGCACATGGACCCGGCCTACGCACGGACCGACCTGTTCCACCGCGTGATCGCCCACGGCATGTGGGGCGGTGCGCTGGTCTCCACCGTACTGGGCACCGAACTGCCTGGGCCGGGCACGATCTACCTTTCCCAGGATCTGCATTTCCACGCACCGGTCGGGCTGGGCGACACCATCACCGTCACCGTCACCGCCCGCGAGAAATTTGCCGACCGGCATCGCATCACCTTCGACTGCCAGTGCCGCAACCAGGATGGCGTGGACGTGATCCTCGGCAGCGCGCAGGTGCAGGCGCCCACCGAAAAGATCCGTCGCCCGCGGATCGAACTGCCGGAGGTGCGCCTGGCCAGCCACGACCGGTTCCGCGCACTGATGGCGCACGCCGCCGCCGGCACGGCGATCGCGACGGCCGTCGCCCACCCTTGCGACGAGGTGTCGCTGACCGCCGTCATCGAAGCGGCAAAGGCAGGGCTGATCGCACCGATCCTGGTCGGCCCCGCCGCGAAGATCAACGCAGCGGCGAAACAGGCCGGCCTCGACATCAGCGCCTTCCGGCTGGTCGACACGCCGCATAGCCACGCGGCCGCGGCACAGGCCGTGGCGCTGGTGCGCAGTGGTCAGGCCGGCCTGCTGATGAAGGGCTCGCTGCACACCGAGGAACTGATGCATGCCGTGGTCGCCGCCGACACCGGCCTGCGTACCGCGCGCCGGCTCAGCCACGTCTACCTGATGGACGTACCCGACTATGCGCGACCGCTGCTGGTGACCGACGCCGCCATCAACATCGCGCCCTCGCTGGCCGACAAGCGCGACATCATCCAGAACGCGATCGACCTGGCCCGCATCATGGGCATCTCGGTGCCACGCGTGGCCGTGCTTTCGGCCGTGGAAACCGTCAACCCCGCAATTCCCTCGACCGTGGACGCCGCCGCCCTGTGCAAGATGGCCGAACGCGGCCAGATCACCGACGGCATCGTCGACGGTCCGCTGGCTTTCGACAATGCGATCAGCCCGGATGCGGCGCGCGAGAAAGGCATCGTCTCGCGGGTAGCCGGACTGGCCGACATCCTGGTGGTGCCCGATCTGGAATCCGGCAACATGCTGGCCAAGCAACTGACCTTCCTCGCCGGTGCCGATGCCGCCGGCGTGGTGATGGGCGCGCGGGTGCCGATCATCCTGACCAGCCGTGCCGATTCGCCGCGCACGCATGTCGCCTCCTGTGCCGTCGCCGTGCTGGTGGCGCGCGCAAGTGCATCGCATCCCACGCTTGTTGCAGTTGAGGCTTGAGCGATGCCCAAGGCCATTCTCACGCTGAATGCGGGTTCGTCCAGCATCAAGTTCGCGCTCTACGAAATGGCCGTGCCCGCGCCGGCGCGGCTGATATCGCGCGGCCAGATCGAGGGCATCGGCAGCGCACCGCACTTCATCGCGCGCGATCCCGACGGCACGCTGCTCACCGAGCAACGCTGGCCAGCGAGCGCCGGGTTGCAGCATGAGGCCCTGCTCACGCCCTTGCTGGACTGGATCACCTCGCACCTGGGCGCCGAATCGCTGGTGGCGGTCGGCCATCGCATTGTCCATGGCGGTGATGCCTATGCCCGTCCGGTCCGCCTGAGCGCCAGCGTCATGGCCGATCTGACGAAGTTGACGCCGCTGGCGCCACTGCACCAACCGCACAATCTCGCCGCTGCCCGGGCCGTCGCGCGCCTGCGCCCCGATTTGCCGCAGGTCGCCTGCTTCGACACCGCCTTTCACCATGGCATGACGCCGACCGCCACCCGGCTGGCGTTGCCGCGCAAATACGCGGCCGAAGGCGTGCGCCGCTACGGCTTCCACGGACTTTCCTACGAATACATCGCCGCCCGGCTGCGCGAACAGGCGCCGGCGCTGGCCGCCGGGCGCGTCATCGCGGCACACCTGGGCAACGGCGCCAGCCTTTGCGCGATGCGCGACGGGCGCAGCGTCGACACCACGATGGGGTTCACCGCGCTGGACGGGCTGGTGATGGGTACGCGCTGCGGCAATCTCGACCCCGGCGCAGTGCTGTATCTGCAGCAGGTACACAAGCTCTCCGCCGCCGCCGTGGAGCACATGCTGTATCACGACAGCGGCCTGCTTGGCATCTCCGGCATCAGCAACGACATGCGCACGCTGCTGGCCAGCAGCGACGTGCATGCGCAGGAAGCGATCGATCTGTTCGTATTCCGCATCGTGCGCGAGATCGGCGCGCTCACATCCAGCCTTGGTGGCCTTGATGGGCTGGTGTTCTCCGCCGGTATCGGCGAACACGCCGCGCCGATCCGCGCGGCGGTCTGTACGCGCCTGGCCTGGCTTGGCGTCGAATGCGACGCCGCCGCCAATGCCGGCGGCGCGGCGCTGATCAGCACACCGCACAGCCGCGTGCAGGTTCGTGTCGTCGCCACCGACGAGGAAGCGATGATCGCCGCACACACCGTGCAGACGTTGTACCCCGCGTCGACGCCGACGCCCTCACCAGAAGCGCAGCCAGTGCACCCTGGCCATGCGGTTCGGTCTTTCGCAGCAGGAGACATGCCATGAACAACTCATTATTCGGCTTCCCGACACCTCTCACCTCGTTCGCATCTTCGGCGCCACCCGCGCAGCAGTGGCTGGCTGCCTGCACGCATGCCTCGGAAGTCCTGTCGCATACGCTCATGGGCGCGGTCGCCGAGCAGAGCGAGCTGTATGACAAGATGCTTGGCGCGCAGAAAAACCACATCCGGCAGGCGGCTTCGTCGCCTTCGAACGGCGATCCGGCCACATCATTCGATTGGGTCGGCGCGCTGGCACGTACGTCGGAGGTCATGTCCAAGGCATTCGCATCCACCACCGAGCGACAGGCCGAGCTGTACCAGCAGATGCTGGCGGCGCAGCGGAAACAGATGACCTCCCTGACCGTATCCGACGACGACCGCCTGCGGGCGCAAGTCGAGTTGTTGCGCGGTCAAGCCGCCCAGACGCTTGCCGAGCTGCGCGGCGTCATCGACGACTGCATGGATGCCTGGTTCGATGCGGCCGGCATCGTTGCCGACATGGTATCGACGACGGCACCTGCTGATGCAGCCGAGTCCACCAAGGCCACCGCCCCTCATCGTGCCGGTGACAGCACCTCGACTACGCCGTCGAAAACACCCCGCAAGAAAAATGGGCACCAGCACGATTAGGCCGAAGCAGCGATGGACACCGGCGGACAACCATGAACGATCGCGCCGCGACAACGCACTTCGGCACCGTCGTCTCGGTGCGCGGCAGCGTGGTGGACGCGAGGTTCGACAAATCGCCGCCGCCGATCCACTCGCTGCTGCGCGCTGGCGAGAACGGGCGGATCGTGATCGAGGTGCAGGCCCAGCTCGATGCACATCGCGTGCGCGGCATCGCGTTGACCTCGACCCAGGGCCTGGCGCGGGGCATGCCGGTAGAGGACACCGGCGGGCCGCTGCAGGCACCGGTGGGCCGGGGAACCCTCGCGCGCATGTTCGACGTTTTCGGCCGCACCATCGACCGCGGCAGTGCGTTGTCCGACGTGCAATGGCGTTCCGTGCACCGCGCGCCGCCGGCGCTGGAGCGACGCTCGACCAAGTCGGAAATCTTCGAAACCGGGATCAAGGTCATCGACGTGCTGGTGCCGCTGGAGCGTGGCGGCAAGGCCGGGCTGTTCGGCGGGGCCGGCGTGGGCAAGACCGTGCTGCTCACCGAAATGATCCACAACATGATCGGGCACCATGAAGGGGTCAGCATCTTCTGCGGCATCGGCGAACGCTGCCGCGAGGGCGAGGAGCTCTACCGCGACATGAAGGAAGCCGGCGTACTGCCGGAGATGGTGATGGTGTTCGGCCAGATGAACGAACCGCCAGGCAGCCGCTTCCGCGTAGGGCACGCGGCGCTGACGATGGCCGAGTACTTCCGCGACGACGAACACCGCGACGTGCTGCTGCTGATCGACAACATCTTCCGCTTCATCCAGGCCGGCATGGAGGTTTCCGGCCTGATGGGACAAATGCCCTCGCGCCTTGGCTACCAGCCCACCATGGGCACCGAGCTGTCGGGGCTGGAAGAGCGCATCGCCAACACCGATACCGGTGCGATCACTTCGATCCAGGCCGTGTACGTGCCGGCGGACGACTTCACCGACCCGGCGGCGGTGCACACCTTTTCCCACCTGTCCGCCTCGATCGTGCTCTCGCGCAGCCGGGCCAGCGAAGGCCTCTACCCGGCCATCGACCCGCTGCAGTCCAGCTCGAAGATGGCCACGCCCGGCATCGTGGGCGAACGGCATTACCTGCTGGCGCAGGAAATCCGGCGTACGCTGGCGCAGTACAGCGAACTCAAGGACATCATCGCCATGCTTGGCCTGGAACAGCTGTCGCCGGAGGATCGCAACGTGGTCGCCCGCGCGCGCCGGCTGGAACGCTTTCTCACCCAGCCGTTTTTCACCACCGAGCAGTTCACCGGACTGGCCGGCAGGCTGGTCAGCCTGGAGGACGCGCTGGACGGCTGCGAGCGCATCCTGCGCGATGAGTTCAAGGATTATCCGGAGAGCGCGCTGTACATGATCGGCGCGATCGACGAAGCGAAGCCGCAGACGAAACCCGGCGCGCCGCCACCGTCGACGCGGAAACCTCAACCGCAACCTGAACCTGCCGCCGATGCCGATGCATCTTGAAGTGCTGCTGCCATTCCGGATCTTCGCCGCGAAAAGCGGCGTGTCGCGCATCGTCGCGGAAACGCACCAGGGCTCGTTCGGACTCCTGCCGCACCGGCTCGACTGCGTGGCGGCTTTGGTGCCGGGGATCCTGATCTACGAGACCGAGGCCGATGGCGAAGTTTTCCTGGCCGTGGATGCCGGTGTGCTGGTGAAGCATGGTTCGAACGTGATGATCTCCGTTCGGCGCGCGCTGGGCGGGTCGGATCTGGGTCGATTGCGCGCCGCGGTGGAACAGGAATTTCTGGCCCTGGACGAGCACGAGCAAAGCACGCGCGCGGTGATGGCGAAACTGGAAAGCGGGTTCCTGCAGCGTTTTGCGAAGTTCCGTCATGCATGACAAACCGACCGTCAACAAGTCCGCCCGCGGCGACCCGGTCTTTGCCGAGCGGGTCGGCGCGCAGGCGGCGCGCAAACTGAAGGCGCGTCGTCACGCCGCACCGGGTGTCTGGTTCGGATTGGGCATGATGGGGCTGATCGGCTGGTCGGTGTCCATTCCGACCCTCCTGGGCGCGGCGATCGGTCTGTGGCTGGACCACCACCATGCAGGCAAGCATGCCTGGACGCTGGCGCTGCTGATGGCCGGCCTCACCATCGGATGCCTGAATGCCTGGCATTGGGTCGCCAAGGAAGACAAGGCCATGCACGAGGAAGCGGAAGATCGGGAGGAGGATGACCATGCATGAAGTGATGCTGCTGGCGCTGGCGTGGGTGGTGGGCCTGCTGCTTGGTGCGGGATTCTTCGGCGGCCTATGGTGGACGGTTCGTCGGGGCAGCGCCTCCGCGCGGTCGGCACTCTGGTTCCTGTCCAGCCTGCTGCTGCGAATGGGCCTCGCGCTGGGCGGGTTCTACCTGGTCGGGCGCGGCGACTGGCAGCGACTGCTGGCGTGCCTGCTCGGGTTTGTCGTCGCGCGTTTCGTGGTGTTGCGGCTGACCCGCCCGCCGCTCGAACAAGGCAACCCACGATGCAACCCGCGATCCGGGGAGGCTGGTCATGCACCTCAGTCCCGATGAAATGATCTTCTGGCAATACGGGTTGCTCAAGCTCAACGGCACCATCGTGTTTACCTGGGCCCTGATGCTGGTGCTGACATTGGGTTCGAAACTGATCACGCGTAACCTGTCCACCGGACTGGAGCGCTCGCGCTGGCAGAACCTGCTGGAAATCGTGGTTTCCGCGATCGAACGGCAGATCAAGGATGTCGGCCTGCGCCATCCCCGAAAGTATCTCCCCTTCCTGGGCACGCTGTTCCTGTTCATCGCCATGGCCAACCTCGGCACGATCATCCCCGGCTACGAGCCGCCGACCGGATCGCTCTCGACCACGGCGGCGCTGGCACTGTGCGTGTTCGTGGCGGTGCCGCTGTTCGGCATCGCGGATCTGGGCCTGCGTCGCTATCTCAAGTCCTACACCGAACCGACGCTTCTCATGCTGCCGTTCAACATCATCAGCGAACTCTCGCGCACGCTGGCGCTGGCCGTGCGCCTGTTCGGCAACATGATGAGCGGGGTGATGATCATCGGCATCCTGCTCACGATCACTCCCTTCATTTTCCCGATCGTCATGACCGTGCTCGGCCTGCTCACGGGCATGGTGCAGGCCTACATATTCAGCATCCTGGCGGCGGTCTACATCGCCGCCGCTACACACACTCGCGGGTCCGACACTCGCAAGTCCGACACTCGCGGATCCGAAACGGACCTGCGGCCCGCACCGACACCGTAACCAACCAGGGACAAATCCGTGGACAGCATGACCATCATTGCCGTTGCCTCGATCGTCACAGCCGGCCTGACGATCGCCATGGGCAGTATCGGACCGGCACTCGGCGAAGGGCGCGCCGTCGCCACGGCGCTGAGTTCGCTGGCGCAGCAACCCGATGCCGCATCGACGATCACGCGCACCCTGTTCGTGGGCCTGGCGATGATCGAATCCATCGCGATCTACTGCTTCGTGGTGTCGATGATATTGATCTTCGCCAACCCGTTCTGGAACCACGTGATCGCCCAGGTCGCGGGGAAGTAATCCATGCTCATCGACTGGTTCACCGTCGGTGCGCAGGCGCTCAACTTCCTCATCCTGGTGTGGCTGATGAAGCGTTTCCTGTATCAACCGATCCTCGACGCCATCGACGCGCGCGAGCGGCGGATCGCCGCGGAACTCGCCGACGCTGCCGCGAAACAGACCGAGGCAAAGCAGGAGCGCGACGACTTCCGGCAACGCAACGAGGCATTCGACCAGCAGCGTGCCGAGCTGCTGGACAAGGCCCGGGACGAAGCCAAGACCGATCGCCGGCGCCTGCTCGACGAAGCGAAGGCTGCCGCCGATGCCCTGCAAGCCCAACGCCAGCAGATGCTGGACAACGACGCCCGGGAGTTGAATCAGGCGATCAGCCAGCGCACCCGGCAGGAGGTGTTTGCGATTGCCCGCAAGGCCCTGGGCGACCTGGCCGACACCAGCCTGGAAGAACGCCTGGGCGACGTTTTCGCACAACGCCTGCGGGCACTCGACGAGACGACCAGAGCCGGCCTCGCCGCGGCTCTTGGCAGCACAGACGGGCCCGTGATCGTGCGCAGCGCGTTCGACTTGCCGGTGCCGCAACGGGCCGCGATCCAGCAGGCGCTGGAGGAAACCTTTTCGGTGAAGGCAAACCTGAAGTTCGAGACCGCAACAAACCTGATCGCCGGTATCGAGCTGGCCGCAAACGGACAAAAAGTGGCCTGGAGCATCGACGATTACCTCGCTTCGCTGGAACAGGCCATCCGCGACATTCTCGAGTCGCAGACCCGCCGCGGTTCCGCGCCGCCGCATGCGATCGCGATCGAGCCGAAGTCGGGACCCGCAACGGCATGAACGCCACGCCGCAAAACCTGCGGGACGTTTTCGACCGCACTTTCGCCGCGATCGGCCACGAGCGGGCGGTCTTCGCACCGCACCTGACCCTGCAGGAGGTCGGCACGGTCACCGCCGTATCCACCGGCATCGCCCGGGTCAGCGGTCTCCCCGGCGCGGGTTTCGAGGAGATCCTGCAGTTTCCCGGCGGCGTATCCGGCATCGCGTTCAACCTGGACGAGGACGAGATCGGCGTCGTGCTGCTCGACGACTACACCCGCCTGCACACCGGCGACGAAGTCCGGCGCACCGGACGGGTGATGGACGTGGCGGTGGGCGACGGGTTGCTGGGGCGCGTGATCGACCCGCTCGGCCGGCCGCTCGACGGCAACGGCGTGGTGACGACCAGCACACGGGCGCCGATCGAACGGCCGGCGGCGGCGATCATGGATCGCGCGCCGGTCACCGAGCCGCTGCAGAGCGGCCTGAAAGTGGTCGATGCGCTGATCCCGATCGGCCGCGGCCAGCGCGAGCTGATCGTGGGCGACCGCCAGACCGGCAAGACCACCATCGCGATCGACACCATCCTCAACCAGCGCGGCCACGATGTGCTGTGCGTCTACTGCGCCATCGGCCAGCGTGCCGCGGCCGTGGCCAAGACGCTGGCGGTGCTGCGCCAGCAAGGCGCGATGGAGTACACCGTAGTGCTGGTCAGCGAAGGCAACGACCCACCCGGCCTGACGTACATCGCTCCCTACGCCGCCACCAGCATCGCCGAACATTTCATGGAGGCCGGTCGCGACGTGCTGATCGTCTACGACGACCTCACCCAGCACGCCCGCGCCTACCGCGAGCTGTCGCTGCTGCTGCGCCGGCCACCGGGCCGCGAGGCGTTTCCCGGCGACATCTTCTACATCCATTCGCGCCTGCTCGAACGGGCCACCCACCTGTGCCGGGAGCGTGGCGGCGGTTCGCTCACCGCCCTGCCCGTCATCGAGACCGAGGCACAGAACATTTCCGCCTACATCCCGACCAACCTGATCTCGATCACCGACGGACAGATCTACCTTTCGCCGTCGTTGTTCGAGCTGGGCGTGCTGCCTGCGGTGGACGTCGGCAAGTCCGTTTCGCGCGTCGGCGGCAAGGCGCAACGTGCCGCTTACCGCGCTGTCGCCGGCGACCTCAAGCTGGCCTACGCGCAGTTCGAGGAACTGGAAACCTTCGCCCGCTTCGGTGCCCGGCTGGAGGAAGACACCCGCAAGCGCATCGAGCACGGACGGCGCATCCGCGCCTGCCTGAAGCAAGCCGAATTTTCGCCGGTGCCGGTGCCCGCCCAGATCGCCGTTTTGCTGACCTTGACGGCAGGCCTGTTCGACCCGGTGCCACTGGACCGGATGGCTGCCGCCGAGCAGGCCGTGCGCGATGCCGCGACGGATCTGCCGCAGGATTTGTGTGCCCGATTCGATACAGCCGCCAAACTGGACGACAAGGATCGCGCCACCATCATCGATATCGCCCGCCGGGCACTCGCACGCCTGCAGCTTCCGGTCCCGACCAACTCTGCCGCCGACTCAGCCGCGGAACCCGGGTCCGCGCGCCCGGAACCGTCATGACCGACACCACGGCAAGCTTGCGCCGAAAGATCGCCAGCGCCGGCGATCTTCAATCCGTCGTGCGCACGATGAAGGTGATGGCCGCCTCGAGCATCAGCCAGTACGAGCAGTCCGTGCGCGCGCTGGGCGATTACAACCGGACCGTGGAATTGGGCCTGGGCGTCTGCCTGCGCGGCACGACCGGCGCGGCGGCATGGATGCGCGCTGCGAGCAGGCCGATGGGCACGCAAAGGATCGGCGCCGTCGTGTTCGGTTCGGATCAGGGCCTGGTGGGCCAGTTCAATGACGTGGTGGCCGACTATGCGATCGAGACGCTGTCGGCGCTGCCCGGCAAACCCCTGGTATGGGCCGTCGGCGAGCGCGCCCACGCCCGCCTGGCGGATGCGGGCCTGCCAATGGCGGGCCTGTTCGGCGTGCCGAATTCCGTCAAGGCGATCATTCCGCTGGTCGGACAGATCCTGCTGGAAAGCGAGAAGCAGCAGAGCCTCGGCAAGACGGCCGAACTCTACCTCTTCCACAACCGCCCCACCGCCGGTGCCGCCTATGCGCCGGTCAGCCAGCGCTTGCTGCCGCTGGACGAAAGCTGGGGCCGCAAGCTGGCCGAGCTGCCATGGCCGGGCACCAGCCTGCCCGAGGTACTGGGTGACGGCACGGCGACGCTGCGGGTACTGATCCACGAATACCTGTTCGTTTCGCTGTTCCGCGCCTGCGCCGAATCGCTGGCCAGCGAGAACGCCAGCCGCCTGGCGGCGATGCAGCGCGCGGACAAGAACATCGAGGAATTGCTGGCGACACTCAACGACAGCTCCCATCGCCTGCGCCAGAGCAGCATCGACGAGGAACTGTTCGACGTGGTCTCCGGATTCGAGGCACTGATCGCGCAGCAGCGGCAATCGTGAGAACCGGCACGGCAGCGGAAACGAATGCGTTTGCCGTCACCACCGAGGCGTCGTCCCGGCGCAGCGTCCATCCAGCTTGAGGAGGAACCCACCATGGCATCGCGAATCGCATTGGTCACCGGCGGTACCGGCGGTATCGGTACGGCGATCGTCAGGCATCTTGCCGGTCTCGGGCATCGCGTGGCGACCAACTACCGCAACGAGGGCAAGGCCCTCGCATGGCAGGAAGCCCGACGTGCCGAAGGCATCGATGCCTGTGTGCTGCCGTGCGACGTATCGGACCCGGAAGCCTCCGCAACCTTCGTCCGGCAGGTCGAGGCAACACTGGGCCCGGTCGACATCCTGGTCAACAACGCCGGCATCACCCGCGACGTCATGTTCCACCGCATGACGTATCAGCAGTGGACCGAGGTGCTGAACAGCGATCTCAATGCCTGCTTCAACGTCACCCGTCCGCTCATCGAAGGTATGCGCGCACGCAAGTGGGGGCGGATCGTGCAGATCAGCTCGATCAACGGCCAGAAGGGCCAGTGCGGCCAAGCCAACTACGCCGCGGCCAAGGCCGGCATGCACGGCTTCACCATGGCGCTGGCCCAGGAAAACGCACGCTGCGGCATCACGGTGAACACGGTCTCGCCCGGCTATATCGCCACCGACATGGTGATGGCCGTGCCGGAAGACGTGCGCAACCGGATCGTGGCGCAGATACCGATCGGACGACTGGGCGAACCCGACGAAATCGCCCACGCCGTAGGCTATCTCGTCGGCGAACACGCCGGCTGGATCACCGGCACCAACCTGGCCATCAACGGCGGCCAGCACATGGGCTGACAACTGCTGCGTCCATGGGACTCTCGAATAACCTGATTCTTGGCACTTGTAGGAGCGCACCCTGTGCGCGATGCCTTTGTGCGGGTGCCGGCAGAGAGCTTTCGCCCACAAGGTGGGCTCCTACAAACCGGAGCTATTTGAGGCTCCTAGGAGCGTGGGCCGTAGAAACTTTGGATAGCGAGATTGGGCTATCGCCATAGGATGCGTCTATCGGAGGGTGCGCATAGTCACTCTATGCAAGCCCGACGAGAGGCGCAGCCTATGGAT